>Ga0222645_100007_pt1 | contig 189168 bp, 185 predicted proteins | sample AntAcemetagen292_FD_179881 | JGI IMG/M metagenome (GOLD analysis project Ga0222645, IMG submission 179881) | Saline water microbial communities from Ace Lake, Antarctica - #292 | ecosystem: Environmental > Aquatic > Non-marine Saline and Alkaline > Saline | place: Antarctica: Ace Lake...
GGGCTTCTACGGTTAGTGAACTAAGGGCGCAAGCCGATTCTTCGAAAAATATCTAATTTCTGCTGGTCTGCTGGTCTGACCATGGAATTCTTCGGGTTTGGCTTATGAAAGTGCGCCCGGCGCGGAGCCCGCAAATTGCTCTAGCGTCCAGCGCGCCTCGAGCAGTGTCTGGTTGTTTAGCGATCAATGGGGCCTCACAGTATTATGTTCGTCGCGCCAGAACGCCAGCTTGCGGCGGGCCTCGTCCAAGGTATCGGAGATCTTTTCGTTCAGAAGCTCGTCCACTGCCCTCTCATTTTTGCCTGCAAAGAAATAGCATCCGTATTGATAGAGCCGAGTTTTGTGTCGAATTTCGTTGATCCCGCAGAAGTGCATTTGCGGTGAAAATCAGCTTCGCATGACGACGGTTGTCGCCAGCTTCTTGCATTTTTCGGTCGATATGAGCTGCTCGTTTTCTGCCTTCATGTCTGGGTTAAAGCGTGTCGCGACGACCCGTTGAAATCGCCAGCAATAGCGGACGAGGACTCGCTCGCTGACAATGCAGCCTCGCTTGCCGTAGATCCAGAGTTCCTTGGCAACCCTGAGCCCGGACAAACTGGGGTCGGCAATCAGGCAAAGGTTGTCGCGACAGCAGGTGTCGATCACAGGTCAGCCGCTGAAACCGCTTCCCTTCATCGCCTGTCTACTCTGTTAGAAAACAGCTTCACGTTAAACACAGGACATTTCGAGGGAGCATGTCAGGTCTGCGTGCTTCCAAGTCGCGTCCACAAGCTAAGTTCAAACGCAAACGGCCACCAGAATGTGGCGTGTAACGCGTGGCTACTGTTTGGATTTTCTGGTTGCGGGGGGATGCAAGACTACGACCTTCAAATTATGAGCCTTACGGGCAATGCTAGACGATAAAATCCCGATAACAACGCTGCCAAAGGCGAGCATTTAAGACCGACGCCGACTTCAGTACTTGTGACTGACTTGCTCTAGGACTTTGTATTTTTGGCACCCGCGTCATGCTCTGGTTACCCCGACAATGAGGGACCTGAAGGGTATAACTTTTGCGGTCTGTCCGTGTTAGTGTTCGGGACGGGTGGAGGACTTTTCATGATCGACTATCTTGGCGAGGAAAGGGTGCTGGCTTTGCTGGGCCTGTTTGGCGGTGTGCTGCTGGGACTTGCCGCCCGGCTGGGCCGGTTCTGCACGCTGGGCGCGATCGAGGACGCCCTTTATGCGCAGGACGTCACACGATTACGGATGTGGGGTGTCGCGATCGGTGTCGCCATCGTGGGAAGTTTCGGGCTAGCGGCTGCAGGGCTACTGCAAACCGAGCGCACGATTTATCTGACTTTTGCGTTTCAGCCACTGGCAAGCATTATTGGGGGGTTGATGTTCGGCTATGGCATGGCAATTGCGGGCAACTGCGGTTATGGCGCTTTGGCGCGGCTGGGCGGCGGCGATCTGCGGTCCTTTGTGATAGTAATGGTCATGGGGCTTGCCGCATTTGCGACGATCTCTGGTCCGCTGGCCTATGTGCGCGTCGCAGCATTTGCGCAAGAACCCGCACAAAGTACAGTGCCGGGGTTTGCGCAGGGACTGTCCATTTTGACCGGCTTGCCCGTCAATGGGATCGGCTTAGGAATTGGCGCTGCAATGTTGGCATTGACGCTGATGGCACCGGCCTTCCGGGCCGAACGCGGCGCGATCCTGTGGAGCATCTGCGTTGGACTTGCCATTGTGTCGGGCTGGGCCGGGACCCAATGGGTGGCAACCGCAGGCTTTGAGCCGACGATTGTGGAAACTCATACCTTTGCGGCACCTTTGGGCGAAACCATGCTCTATGTCATGACCGCCAGCGGACGGTCACTGACGTTCGGGGTCGGGTCCGTCGTCGGCGTTCTGCTAGGGGCCTTCGCGGGATCGCTTATCAAAGGGCATTTTCGCTGGGAAGCCTGCGAGGACCCGCGCGAGCTGCGCCGCCAAATCGCAGGTGCCGCCCTGATGGGCGTCGGGGCAGTGCTGGCGATGGGCTGCAGCATCGGTCAGGGTTTGTCCGCGATTTCGGTACTGGCTTACTCTGCGCCGCTGGTCATGGCCGGCATTTTCGCCGGAGCATGGATCGGCCTGCGTCAGCTTATCACGGGCTTTGCCCGAATCGCCTGAATTCCCCTTTGCCCGATGGATGTTGCCCGGCTATCATTCAAAGATATGAATATGGGAGAGCGACGATGAAAATTACACGGCGGACATTGATGTCAGGAACGATCGCACTGGCCGGTGGTGCGATGCTGCCCCGCATAAGCTGGGCCAATACGACGCTAACGGTCGGCTCGGGCACGCTCGACATGCTGAGCGATGGTCATCTGATGCTGCCGCGCAGCTTCGTATTGGGCGATATTCCCGAGGCCGAGGCGAACGCAGTTTTGGAACCTTTCGGGCTGGCGGGCGCAGACACGCTGCTGCCAGACTGCAACCTGACGCTTTGGCGCGAGAGTGATCGGACGGTGCTGTTCGATGCGGGCTCCGGCCCGGATTTCATGCCGACAGCGGGGCACCTGATGGCCGCAATGGACGCGCTGGAGATCACGCCAGAGGACGTGACCGACGTCGTATTTACACACGGTCACCCGGATCATCTGTGGGGCGTCCTGGACGATTTCGACGAGCCACTCTTCGCAAACGCCACGCATCACATGGGCCAGATCGAGTGGGACTACTGGACCGACCCGTCGCTGCCCGATACAATTGCAGCCGAACGTTTGACCTTTGCCGTCGGTGCCGCCCGCAGGCTGGACGTGCTGGCCGCCGATATCAATTTATTCGCCGATGGCACCGAGGTAGTCCCGGGCGTCACAGCCCGCGCAACCTATGGCCATACACCCGGCCACATGTCGTTCGAGATTTCGGCGGGTGACGAAACGCTGATGGTGCTGGGCGACTGCATCGCCAATCACCACATTGCCTTTGTGCGGCCCGATTGGCCGAATGGGTCTGATCAAGACACGGCACAGGGGGCCGAGACACGCGCAGCCCTGCTGTCACAATTAGCCGACAGCGGCACTGTTTTTGTCGGGTTCCACCTGCCAACCCCCGGCATAGGCCGGGCCGTGCGGAACGCAGACGCGTTTCGTTATGAGCCGCTGACCTAATTACTGGGCAGCCAGCGGCATCCGAGACAGTTGGCATTGCGTCCACAACGCGGACAGCGCACTGATCAGCCGGTCGATATCCGCAGCGGTATGGACCGGCGACGGTGTGATCCTCAGACGCTCTGTTCCGCGGGGCACGGTCGGGTAGTTGATGGGCTGGATGTAGATGCCGTAATCAGCCATCAGCTTATCGCTAATCATCCTGCATTTATGCGCGCAACCGATGATGACGGGAATGATGTGGCTTGGGTTGTCGATGTGCGGAATGCCGGCGGCGTCAAGCCTCGCGCGCACAGCCGCGACATTCGCCCGCTGCGCTGCGCGTTCCTCGTTCGATGCCTTCAGATGCCGGACCGAAGCGCAGGCCCCTGCCGCGACGGCCGGTGGCAATGCAGTGGTAAAAATGAACCCGCTTGCAAAGGACCGGACGAAATCGACCAGTACCGCAGACGCTGCGATATAGCCGCCGACAACCCCGTAAGCTTTTCCCAATGTGCCTTGTATCACCGTCAGCCGGTCCATCAGACCCTCTGCCTCGGCGACGCCGCCGCCGCGCGGGCCGTACAGGCCCACGGCATGAACCTCGTCCAGATAGGTCATCGCGTTATAGCGGTCAGCCAAGTCGCAGATTGCTGCAATCGGGGCGATGTCGCCGTCCATAGAATAGACGGATTCAAAGGCGATCAGCTTGGGGCACTCTGGGGGCAGCGCTGCCAGCTGCGCCTCTAGATCCACAAGGTCGTTGTGTTTCCAGATCACCCGCTGCGCGCGGCTGTGGCGCATCCCTTCGATCATGCTGGCGTGGTTTAGGGCATCGGACAGAACCACACACCCCGGGATCCGGGACGCCAGCGTACCAAGGGCCGCCCAGTTTGACACATAGCCCGAGCTGAACAGCAAAGCCGCCTCTTTGCCGTGCAAATCAGCAAGTTCCGCCTCTAGTAGAATATGGGGATGGCTTGTGCCGCTGATGTTGCGCGTACCGCCCGCCCCTGCCCCAAGCATGTCGAGCGCATCGTGCATTGCGGTCAGCACCGAAGGATGTTGCCCCATGCCAAGGTAGTCGTTCGAGCACCAGATCGTTACGTCCTGCGGTGCGGTATCACCATGGCGAAGCGCCCGGGGAAATTGCCCGCGCTGGCGTTCAAGATCGGCAAAGATCCGATAGTTTCCTTCAGCTTTCAGCGCGTCGAGGGCGGGGTTGAAATAACAATCGTACCTCACCCTACTTTCCTGCAGCCTCTCGTGCGATATCATCCAGCAGGGTCTGGACCTCTTGCATCACGCCTTCGGGCTGGTTGCGGTATCCGACCTGCACGGTGCCGTCCTTGTCAGTGACGAAAACACCGTAAGGGCAATGCGCAATATTGGCCGGGTCCGCTTCCATCACCTTGCGTGACAAGGTGGCAGAGCAGAAAATGTAGATATCCGCATTATCATAAATGATGACGTCGCTACCTATATCGGCACGGGTCCGTTCCAGCATCTCTCCGACATGACTGACCCAGTCGACAACCAGTCCCCGCCCGACGATCGCGCTTTCGACGCCAAAGGTCGCATCATCAAAGCTGCCTTCATAGTCATAGACGGTGGACTCCTGCGCTAGCGCTGGGCTGGCAACAAGGGCAAGGGCGAGGCAAAGTTTACGCATGGTTCCGGTCCTTTTTGTGTTGGCGCGACCCTCACGACGGGTCGGCACTTTGCAGATAGGCGATCAGTGAGTCGATATCGGCGGCGTCACGCACGCCGCGGAATGACATCTTGGTGCCGGGCATCGCGTCCTTGGGGTTAGCAAGGAAAGCGTGCAGCGTGTCATTGTCCCAGACCTCGCCAGCGGCCATCGCGTCCTGAAACACGTTGGAGTAGCGGAAATCAGGGATGGCACCGACGGTGCGGCCCATAATACCATTCAGCTCTGGCCCGACGCGGTTCTGCGCGCCCTCGCCCACCATGTGACAGGATTTGCACTGGCGGAACGCCTTTTCGCCAGCGGCGATCAGGGCCGGATCAGCGGCGGCAACAGCCACGGGGGCGGGTTCTGCTGCTGCTTCGGTGGCAGGTTCTGCTGCAACGACGGGCTCGGCAGCCGCAACATCGACAGCGGCTGCCTCTGCAGCGGCCTCGCCTGCCTTGGCGGCGGTTTCTTCTGGCGTCACGTCAACAACGCTGGCGTGCATCGTGATCTCGACGCCGTCTTTGCAATTCTCCATGCAGGCCTCCGCCATGAAGATCGGGAACTCCGTCTCGGCCCGGTCGTCGTCGATGAAGTTGTCAACGTTCGGCATGGAGACTTCGGTGAAGTTCTCGTTTGACAGGGTGAAGTCGTCATCCACCATATCGTTCAGATAAAGGATATACGCCGTTAGCGCATAGGTTTCGTCATCGGTCAGCGACGCCGCGTGGCCGAAGGGCATGGCGCGGTGGACGTAGTCGAAAACGGTCGACAAGTAGGGCCAATAAGAGCCGATTGTCTTGACCGGATCCTTGTTTTCCAAGGTGCCCTCGCCACCCGCCAGCACCGGCCAGCGACCGACAGCCTCGCCAAAGTCGCCGTGGCAAACAGAGCAGTTTTCAACATAGATATCTTCGCCCGTCAGCACGTCACCGCTACCCACAGGCAGGCCAGTGCCATCCGGGCGGATGTCGGTGTTCCAGGCGGCGACCTCTTCGGGTAAGGCGGCACGGCCAATGCCATAGCCGCCGTCCTTAGATGGGGCAACGTCTTGAGCGGCGGCCGCGGTGGCAAACGTCAAAAAGGCTGCGGCGAGTTTAAGAGATTTCGACATTTTCAGCCTTTCCGTCAGCATCGATGGCCCAAGTCTGGATACCATTGTTGTGGTAGATTGAATTTTCGCCGCGAATCTTGCGCAGCGCGTCCTTGGTCGGCTGGACATATCCGGTGCTGTCATGCGCCCGGCTTTGCAGCAGTAGGGGCGACCCGTCCCAGTTCATTTCATAATAGAAACGATGCATCGACTTGTCGAAGCTGGGGCCAGAAATGCGGGCTTTGTACCAGTTCATGCCGCCGTCCGTTGTCACATCAACCTGCGGGATCGTGCCGCGACCGGACCAAGCAACGCCGGTGATGACCAGCGGTCCCTTACCTTGGGTAATGGGTGCTTGCGGGCTAGGCGACGTGATGACGGATTTGGCGTCCATCTCCCACGTGAAGCGGCGGGCCACGCCATTCGCCAGCAGGTCGGTGTACTTGCTGGTCTCTTCACGAGCGTGCCACGGCTGGTCGCCCACCTCAATCCGGCGAATCCATTTGACCCACATGTTGCCTTCCCAGCCCGGCACGACTAGCCGTAGGGGATAGCCCTGCTCGGGGCGCAGCGCCTCGCCGTTCATCTTGAATGCGATCAAGCAGTCGTCCAGTGCCTTTTCCATCGGGATAGAGCGGTTCATGCCAGCGGCGTCAGCGCCCTCGACCATTATCCACTTACCCTCGGTATTGACCCCGGCCTCTTCCAGCAGCAGCCGCAGCGGCACGCCGGTGTATTGCACGTTGTGGATCATACCATGGGTGAACTGGCAGCCGTTCAGCTGCGCGCCAGCCCATTCCATTCCAGAGTTCGCTGCGCATTCAAGGAAATAGACGTGGTTTTCGCGGGGGAAGCGCATCAGGTCTTCCATCGTGAAGACCAGTTCTTTTTCCACCAAACCGTTGATCATCAGGCGATGCTCTGACGGTTCAATGACAGCGACGCCGCCGTGATGGCGTTCAAAGCAAAGCCCGTTCGGCGTAATGATCCCGTCAAGCGCATGCAGCGGCGTAAAGTTGACAGAGCTGACAGCGTCAGCGGTCAGCCACGGCACGTCGCGGCGAATGACGTCCGCCTCGAATTTCGACGGCATGCCGTAAGGCGCGGCATCGACGCCAGCGCCAAGGTCTTGACGCCACGGTTGCGGGTTTACGATCAGCGGGTCGGCGGTCTGTGCCGCGATCCGGGTGCCTGCCAGCGCGCCGCCGACAGCGGCTGCGCCGGTCAGAAAGCGGCGGCGGGATGGCTTCATGCCTTTGAGGTGGTCCATGTCAGTCTCCTTGTCGCGCACGCGGGCCTAGGGCCGCACGTAGGCGTATCCATCTTCTTGAAGGTTGATCAGCTGTACAACGCCAGACGGGACGACTGTCGCCTCTGGCATCAGCGGAATTGCGTGGCCCGCCTTTTTTTCCATCCCAGCCAGGGTGTTGGCGCAGGCGGCAAAGGTCAGGCCTTCGTTTTCCAAGGTCATAGCGGCGATGCGGTCCGCAACCGGGCTTTCGCCTTCGATCAGCATGGTCAGGCCGGGGCCGTAGGATACGACCTCTACCGTGGCGGTGTCGCCTTGCCCTTCGTAATAATCGATCAGGTTGGCGACGTTGTTCAGCGCCATGTTCATGACCTGCGGATCATTCTGGTCGACGTGGACGGCAACCTTATGATTAACGCCCTCGGCGGCGGCGAAACTGGCGGTCATGGCCAGAAGTGCTGAAAATGCGATGGTCTTCATGGTGATCCCCTATTCCACAACGACAACAGAAGTATTGTCCGGCACCGAAACGGTGCCCTGACTTGCGATGTAATCCTCGACCACATCCCAAATCTGCGGCCCTTCGGTCGCCTCATTAACTGACGCCCAGCCAGCAACGACGTAAGGCGTGGCGGCGTCGATCGCTTCGCCGGTGGCCAGCAACGTCAGGTCGGAAATCCGCTCGCCAATGGGTTTGGTAATGTCGATCTTGTAGCCGATGCCGCCGACGCGAACCATGTCGCCGCCCTGCTGGTAATAGGGGTCGGGGTTGAACAGGTTGTCTGCCACGTCCTCCATCACCAGCTTCAGGGTCTCGCCGGTCATTTCGGACCGGTAGGCCTTGCCGTAGGTCATCGAAGTGACGTTCCAGATGTCTTCGCGCGTGATGTCAGAACCGGGCAGGATCGACGGCCCCCAGCGCACGCCGGGCGACAAGGCGATCTGCGCGTCGCGCTGGTCCAGTAGGGCGTTGCAGATCAGGTCGTCCCATGTGCCGTTAAAATTGCCGCGGCGATACAGCAACGAGGTGTCGTCGGTGCGGCCGATGACTTCCTCCAGCCGATCCTTGAAGGGTGCGCGTTCCGCGTCGATGGCTTTTGCCACCTCTGCATCCGGGGTGATGACGTCGGAGAAAATCGGGATCAGCTTGTGGCGGAAACCCATCATCTTGCCGTCGCGCACGTCTAGATCCACGCGGCTGACAAATTTGCCGTTAGAGCCGGAGGCAACGATGATTGTCTCGCCGACGAGCACGGGTTCGGGCAGCGCGTCGTGGGTGTGGCCGGACAGGATCACGTCGAGGCCCGTGACATTCGCGGCCATCTTTTTGTCCACGTCAAAGCCGTTGTGCGAAAGGCAGACGACCAGTTCGGCACCCATGCCGCGAACCTCGTCGACCATCTCCTGCATATGCTCGTCGCGGATACCAAAGCTGTATTCTGGGAACATCCAGCCGGGGTTGGCGATGGGCATATAAGGGAAGGCCTGACCGATCACCGCGACCTTGACACCGCCACGCTCGAAGAATTCGTAGGGTTTGAAATCCGCGCTCGGCTCATCCCATTCGGCGTCGAAAATGTTCTGACCCATGGCGGCGAATGGCAGACCTTGGACAATTTCGCGTATCCGGTCGGACCCAAGGGTGAATTCCCAGTGGAAGGTCATCGCGTCAGGCTTGAGCAGGTTCATGACGTTGACCATGTCCTGGCCTTTCGTCTCGTAACAGGTCATTGAGCCGTGCCATGTATCGCCGCCATCCAGAAGGATCGCGTCGGGGCGGTCGGCGCGGATGGCGTTGATGACAGTGGCAACGCGGTCAAGGCCGCCCATTTTACCATAGCCCTGCGCCAGTGCGCTAAAGTCCCCAGAGGACAGCGCATAGTGCGACGCGGACCCGTCATCGATACCGTAAAGCTTGCGGAAGTCGGCACCGGTAATATGCGGCACCTCGCCCTTGTTCCGTCCCACGCCAAGGTTCACTGACGGCTCGCGAAAATAGATCGGTTTCAACTGCGCGTGAATGTCAGTGACGTGAATCAAAGAGACATTGCCGTAAGTGTCGAACTGCAACAACTGGTCCTGCGTTAGCGCCTGCTGTGCGGCCAGACGCCCCCAACGGCCAAATCCGGACGCGCCGACGATGGCGGATGCCGCCACACTGGCCTGCAGGAAATCACGACGAGAGATCATGGGCGCGGTCCTTTGGTAAACTTATTCACGTTTTGGAATATAACAGGAGAAACAAAAGCCCGCGCATGGGAAAACCACGCGCGGGCCTGTTTGTTACGGCCGTACTGACGGCGCTTCGACCGAAAGGCCGTTGCCGCGGGATGCAACATAAAGCTCTAGCGCAACGAATTCGGCGCTGCCGGAGCTATAAGTTTCCGCACGCGTATCGCGGATGCAGCCCTTGAAGCGGTTGTGCGTCTGCACCAGACCGTCGTTTTTCAAACGGAACGCCGGAAAGCCGTTGATCTGGCCTTGGCTTAGGTGGTCGGCGCGGATGTAGTTGTCGTAGTTTTCTTCGTGACAGGACGCGCAGGACAGCTCTAGCTGGCCATAGCGCGTGTAATACATCTCTTCGCCCTGCTTCCAAGTGTCAGCCACGGGGCCATCGATGGCCACGTTGACCGGCATTCCGCGCGATTGCATGGAAATCAGCGCCTCGGCCCCGGTCATGTCTTCACCGTCGTATTTCCACGCCTCGGCACCCATATTCTCGGTGCGGCAGTCGTTGATCTGCATCGCAAGGGTGCGGACCTCGCCAGCGCTTTCGTTCCACTTGGGGTAAACCGCACGCACGCCAACCATGCTTTGTTCGACATCCTCGTGGCAGGACGCGCAGGATTTGCCTTCGGCGCCGTCCACCATCGACCACTGTACGATGGCTTTATCGACTGCGATGATCGCCGGGTTTTCGAAGTCGTCCATCTGCATTTCCTGCAGCGACGATTCTCGGAATCGCCAGCCGGAATAGATCGTGCGCAGCCCGGTCACATGGTCCGGTGCTGGCGCTTCTGTCACGATCTCTATGTCACCATTGGTGACCAACTGGTGATCGTCCTGCGCCAGTGCACCGGTTGCAACCATCGCGATGGCGGCGGTCAAAAGTCCTGTTGTCTTCATTGTCGTCCCTCCCCTGTCGTCCTCCGCTTCGGCTTACCCGATGGCGATGTCCTGGCTTTCGGTGTAGACGGAGCCGTCGTCGTCATACCATGTGAAGGTGAATGTCCCGGCCTCTGGCACTGTGGCCTCGAACTCGAAATAGGGGTTGGTGGAAATCGCCGGTTCCATCGTCACGTCAATGACGTTTTGGCCGTTGAAATCACAGGTAAAGCGGTTGATAATCGACCGCGGAATAAGTTTGCCGTCGCCGTCCTTGCGCTGCCCGGATTCCATCGGGTGCGAAATCAGAGTTTTCAGCGTGATCGCCTCACCAGCTGCCGCTGTTTTGGGCACGCGGACCTTGGGTTTTACGTTTTCAGCCATTGTTCATATCCTCCTGATCAGCCGCCGCAGCCGCCGATGGTAACCTTCACTTCTTGCGTGGCCTGAACGAAGCTGCCGTCCGCCATTTTGGCAATCGCCATGACGTTCTGCGTCTTGGCCAGACGGATGCGCGTGGATGCCATTTGCGACGCCGCCAGCGGGCCAAAGTTAAAGATTGCAGCGTCTGGCGTCGGGTTGCCGGTCGCCAGCAACAGAATCGCAACTGCGCCGGGCGCGCTGACCTCGACCGGGACGGTATTGCCGTTTTCGGCAATTTCCGGCGCGGTCAGTGTCAGGCCCTCGGTCCCCATTTCCGCGCCACCGGTAAAGGCGGCCACGGAATCTTCGGTCGCATTGGCAAAAGCGCGAAACGGCATCGCCGCCGCAACTGTCGCCCCAAGCGCCATCATAAATGTCTGTCTACGTGTGATTGTCATCGGATGACCTCTCCCTCTCGGTCCCGTTAGTCCTTGAGCGTCGTCAGATAGGCGACGACGTCTTCGATCTGTTGTGCGCTTAGCAATGGCGGCAGCGGTTCCGTGCCCGCCTTACCCGTGTAGGCATCGCCGGGTCGGATGTAGCCACTGACCTTGTAGAAGCCGGGCATCACCGTGCCGGGGAACGTCATCTTGGCGTCCGCCAGAATGCCGCGCAACTCCGCCTCGTTCCAGCGATCCGCAGCACCGTCCAAAGACGGTCCTACGTTACCCTGAAACGCGGCCTCAAGCGCGGTGACCTGATGGCAGGCCACGCAGTTCCCCAAGCTACGCTCCGACATCACCTCTTGGCCGGCCGCCGCATCGCCCGGCGCACCGGACAAAGACACGGCAATCGCGCCGTATTCGTCAAAACTGACGTCGACTGGTGACACCTCTTGCGCGGCAGCAGTCGTTGCAAGGCAAACCCCTGCGATGGCTGTAAGCGTGCGGTTCATGACACCTCCCCTGCATGTTCGCATTCCGTTGCATACATGTTAGACCGGTGTGGCAGCATAACGCAATTACAAATTATAATTCTTGAATGTTTCTGCGACGTAGCACGGTCAAAACCCCGCAATCATTCAATAAAAAATCCCGCCTCAATCATCCGGGCATGGTACTTTTGGAACGGCTCGTCGCTGTCATAGCCGTGATCCTTGACCCAGTTCAGCATATTGAAGGTCGTGAATTTACCAAACGCCCCCGGAACGGTGGCAACAGCGGCCTGCGGTGCGGTGACACCGTTCGGCACAGATTCGGGCATGAACATCATTGTCGGCGTGAAAAGCACGTTCCAGCGATTGACCATGTCTTTTTCCGGCAGGACCGTCCCGTCGAAATCCGTGACTTCGACGTCGCCGAACATGTTTAACTGCACCACGTAAAAGTCATTAGTCAGCATCTTTTCGATCACCGGCAGCACGAAAACCTCTTCGTGCATCTTGCTGCAATAGATACAGCCACGCTGCTCAATGATGACCATCAGGCGCTTACCCTCGGCATCCGCCTCGGCCAGATCCTCGCGCAGGTCTTTGAAGGTATCTATGATCCAGGGGGCCTTGTGCAGCCCGTCGTCGCCCAGCGTGGCGGCCATCGCGGGGGCGGAGACTAAGGCCAGCCCGACCGTGAGTGATTTCAGCATCTTATCCTCCCTAGCCAAGGGAGCCGGCACCGGGAATGGTGTCGATCATCCATTGGGCAATGACATTGACGGAATTAGTGACGATCAGAATGGCAAAGATGATCAGCATGACGCCCATCGCCTTTTCAACGTAGCCCATGGCGGCGCGGTGCCGCTGCACCCAGCCCAAAAAGGGCTTTGCAAACAGGGCGGCGACGACGAAGGGCGCGGTCATGCCAAGCCCATAGATTGCCAGCAACAAAGCGCCCCGCCAGATGTCGCCCATACCACTGGCGATCATCAGGATCGCCGCCAACGCAGGACCCACGCAGGGTGTCCAGCCAAAACCAAAAGCAAGGCCCATCACATAAGCACCAACGACGGTCGTCGGAGCGACAGTGCTTTCAACGCGCGCTTCGCGATACAGGAACGGGATACGGACCACGCCCAGAAAATGGAGACCAAAGACGAAAAGTACGGCCGCCGCCGCGTAACTCAGCGGCTGTTTCCACTGGCCAAAGGCCTGACCGACGACGGTCGCGCCCATGCCAAGCAGCATAAAAATCGTCGTCACGCCAAGCGCAAAGAACACAGCCTGCAGGACCAGACGGCTCTGCGCACCGGGCGCTATCTCGTCGTCGTCTCGCAGTTCCGACATCGAAACCCCGGCCATGTAACACAGGTAAAACGGCACCATCGGCAGGATACAGGGCGTAAAAAACGACAGTAAGCCTGCAAAACCGGCCCCCAGATAGGTAATGTCGAACACGAGCGCCGTTCCTTGATTTATTCACATATTCGAATTATGAAGTGCGTTAGACGTTCAGTCAATCGCCGCGCGAGGCAGCATTCATGTTTAACATCCGCACAGCTCTTGTTGCGACGACGCTCTTGCTCGGCGACGGTGCCGTAGTCATAGCCGCGGACGCAACGACGGTGATGGAACTGGTGATGATCGAACAGCCGGGTTGCCAATGGTGCGCCCGCTGGAACGCAGAGATCGCGCCCATCTACCCCAAGACGCCTGAGGCGGCGCAGGCCCCCCTGCGGCGCATCGACCTTCATGGGCCGATGCCGGATGACCTTACCTTGTCGCGGCCAGCGATATTCACACCGACCTTCGTGCTGACCGTCGCAGGGACAGAGGTGAGCCGTATCGAAGGTTATCCGGGGCCCGACTTCTTCTGGGGGCTGCTGGATGATATGCTATCAGACGCAGGAGGCGACGTAATCAATTAGACGCATGACGCGGTGACCTTCATACTTTAAAGGTCACCTAGATCTAAATTGACTTAGAATAGTAGGCTGACCAGTGGGTGTTCCGATCATTGACGACAATATCCGGGGCGAAGACCTGGACAAGATTATGAAAAACGCCACCGATGCGGCGAATTTCCTCAAGGCAATCAGCCACGAGGGACGGTTGATGATTCTGTGTCACCTTGCGAGTGGCGAAAAATCCGTGACCGAGCTGGAGAAGCTGTTGTCTGCCCGTCAGGCCGCGGTATCTCAGCAACTCTCGCGGCTGCGGCTAGAAGGTTTCGTCGTCCCCCGCCGCGATGGCAAGGCCATCTATTACAGCCTTGCCGACGATCGGTCCCGGCAGGTCATCGATCTGGTTTACGACCTGTTCTGCTCCAAGGATTGATCCACTTTTCAACGTCTGCCCTGAGCCGCGATGGCGGGGCGTCGTGTCTAGCTGCACCGCGCAACTGTTTTACAGATGCGCGGTGCCACGTTTCGCGCTAGAGGAGCGAATGACTGATACCTCCTTTGATATATTCGTGACCGCGCCGCCGGGGCTAGAGCCTTTGTTGCTGGCGCAAGTGCAGGCTGCTGGTTTTGCCGAGGCGCAGGCGATTCCGGGCGGCGTCAGCTTTCCGGGGGGCTGGGCGGACGTGTGGCGGGCCAATGTGGAAGTGCGCGGCGCGGGGCGTGTGCTGGCGCGGTTCGGCAGCTTTCTGGCGTTCCATCTGGCGCAGCTGGATAAGCGCTCTCGCAAGTTTCCATGGACCGACACCTTGCGGGCCGATGTGCCTGTCCGGGTCGAAGTGACCTGCCACAAGTCCAAGATCTATCACGCCGGTGCCGCCCAGCAGCGGATTGAAAGAGCCCTAAAAGAAGAGGTCGGGATCACGATTGCCGCCGATGCGCCGATCACACTGAAGGTACGGATCGACGACAACACCGTGACGATGTCCGTGGATACCAGCGGCGAAAGCCTTCACAAACGCGGCCATAAGGAAGCGGTTGGCAAGGCACCGATGCGCGAAACGCTGGCGTCCCTGTTTCTGACGCATTGCGGCTTTACCGGGACAGAACCAGTTGTGGACCCGATGTGCGGATCCGGCACCTTCGCGATCGAGGCCGCCGAGATTGCCCGCGGGTTGATGCCGGGGCGGTCGCGAGATTTTGCCTTTATGCAACTGGCCAGCTTTGACCGGGCCGCGTTTGATGCACTACGCAGCGGCCACCCTCTGCGTGACACCGACCTGCAGTTTTACGGATCGGACCGCGATACCGGTTCGGTGCGCAATGCCACTGCGAATGCCGAACGGGCCGGTGTTGGTGATATCACGACCTTCGCCCACCACGCGATCAGCGATCTGCCACGCCCTGCCGGGCCGCCGGGCCTGATCATGGTGAACCCGCCTTACGGCGCACGGATTGGCAACCGCAACCTGCTGTTTCCGTTGTATGGTGCGCTGGGGGCGACGCTCAAAGATCGCTTTCGCGGCTGGCGTGTCGGACTGGTGACAAGCGAGCCGGGGCTGGCCAAGGCGACAGGTTTGCCGTTCACGGCGGACCGGCTTCAGGTGCCGCATGGCGGACTGAAGGTTACGCTATTCCAAACAGGCCCGTTGAAATAATCGCAGCAATGATCTGGGTCGGGGTCTGATCCAGATCGACAACGACGGCGGCTTCATTCGGCTGCAACCGCTCTAACGTGGCAAGCTGGCTGTCCAGCAAAGCGGGCGGCATGAAATGTCCGGGGCGCAGGCTGACCCGTTTGGCCAGCACGTCGCGCGCGCCGTCCAGATGCACAAAAACTGCGCCAGTAGCCGCTTGCCTGATCCGGTCGCGGTATGCGCGCTTCAGGGCAGAGCAGGCGATGACCTCAGTGCCCGGGCCCAATGCGGCACAGATGGCATCAAGCCATGGCCCGCGGTCATCGTCATTCAGCGGAACGCCCTGCACCATCTTGGCGATATTCGCGGGCGGGTGCAGGCTGTCTCCGTCCATAAACCCAAGGCCAAGGTGCTGAGCCAGCACGGCCCCGATATGGGATTTTCCACAACCCGACACCCCCATGACAATGATGAATGGTGCGGTGCCCGTCATGAACTACCTCCGATATCTTGCGGTGACATGGCGGTGGCCTTGAGGATCGCGTGAACCTCTTGCCCCACCACCAATCCCATCAGCGCCGCTGAGCGCCGGGTGATCCGGGCCAAAAGCCGATCCGTCCCAGAGATAAGCGAGACGGCAACGCCAGGACCATGGCCGATTTCAATCGCGGCAATCCGGCAGCGCAGCACGTTCAAGGCCGACAGACCGACAGGCTTGCTGGTGGACAAGATCACTTCCTGCGCCGGAATACGCAGGCGGATGCGTGCGCCGGGTGAGCCAAGGCGGCCCGGCAGGATCAGACGACCGGCGGACAGCGCGACCTCGGTCAACCCGTCGGCGGTGTTCAGGCCGCGGATGGTGCCGGTCAAAACGGCCCCCGCCTCGCGCACTCCTATCAGCGAGACGGCGGCGGGGTCGGACAGGATATCATCCAGCGGACCCGCGCGGGTGACGTGGCCCGCGTCCAGCAAGACAAGGGTCGTCGCAAGGCGCGCGACCTCTGACATGGCATGGCTGACGTAGATGATCGGGATCTGCGCGGTGGCACATAGGCGCTCAAGATAGTGCAGCACCTCTGCCTTGCGGGGGGCGTCAAGGGCGGCGAGGGGTTCGTCCATCAACAGCAGCTGCGGGCGCGACATCAGCGCCCGCCCGATGGCGACGCGTGACTTTTCACCGCCAGAAAGGGAGGATGGGCGGCGGTTTAAAAGATCGGTCAGGCCAAGCATATCGATCACCGCATCGCGGTCGTAGGTTCCGCCATAGGTCAGGTTTTGCAGCACCGACAGATGCGGAAAAAGCCGAGCATCCTGAAAGACATAGCCAATACGCCGCTTGTGCACCGGAAGCCGGGTCAGGTCAGCGCCGCCAACGCGCACATGCCCCGCGTTCAGCGGCATAAGCCCCGCAATGCAATTTATCAGCGATGACTTGCCAGATCCGGACCGGCCAAAAAGCGCGGTCACGCCCGGCGGTGCGGTAAAGGCGGCATCAAGGGTGAATTGCCCCAGCCGTTTCGTGACCGCGACGTCGATCATCCGGCGATCCGTGCGGTCATGCGGCGCGACAACCACTCGGCCAGCGCCAGCGTGCCCATCGCCAGCAGGATCGAGATCACGACCAGCGACACCACCGCGCCGTCCTGCCCCGGCACCTGCAGCAGGGCATAGATCGCCGACGGGATCGTCTGCGTCTGGCCCGGGATCGCGGCCACAAAGGTAATGGTTGCGCCAAACTCACCAAGGCTTTTGGCAAAGCCCAGCACGGCCCCGGCCAGAACGGCGGGGGCGATCAGCGGCAAGGTAATAGTCAGAAACACGCGGATGCGCGATGCGCCAAGGGTGGCAGCGGCGTCCTCTAGCCCTTGCGGCACGGCCTCGAACCCCAGTCTTATCGCGCGAACAGTCAGGGGAAAAGCCATGATTGCGGCGGCCAGAACGGCACCAGTCCAGCGAAAGGCTACCGTGATTCCGAAAGTGTCATGCAGAAAGCCGCCAATCGGCCCCTGCGTGCCAAAGGCCAGCAGCAACAGATAACCGGTCACGACAGGGGGCAGCACCAGCGGCAGGTGCACCAGCCCATTCAGCAGACCCCTGCCCCAGAATTGCTTGCGCGCCAGCAGCCATGCCACCCCAATAGCCACGGGCAGGCCCAGCAGGGTTGCGACGGTCGCCACGCGGAGCGACAGCGCGACAGCGGCCCATGCGGCGGCATCCAGATCCATCAGGGCGCGACTAACGGCACAAAGCCTGCATCCGCAAAGGCGGCCTGCCCGGCGGGGGATTTCAGCAGATCAAGCAGGGCGGTGGCGGCGGGATCAGCCGAGCCGACAGTCGCAGCCTGATACAGGATCGGCGCATGACTGTCTGCTGGCAGGGTCGCAACGATAGCGACACCCGGTTCAACTCGCGCGTCAGTGCGATAGACTAGTCCCAGCGGAGTCTCGCCGCGGGCTGTCAAGGCAAGGGCAGCGCGGACGCTGTCGACTTCTGCCAAGTGGTCCTTGACCGCATCCCACAGGCCCAGCGCCATCAGCGATTCCGCGCCATAAATCCCGGCGGGCACCGACGTGGTCAATCCGATGGCAAGGCGACCGTCAGGGCCTAGCGCATGGGCAACTGCCTCTGGCGTCAGGGCCAAATTGCGGCTGCCTGCGGGGGCCACAATCGCGATCTGGTTGCCCAACAAGTCGGTGCGGGTGCCGGGGGTCAGCACGCCAGCGTCGTCAAGCGCCTGCATCCAGTCGGGATGCGCCAGAAACACCACATCGGCGGGTGCGCCGGCCAAAACCTGCCGCGCCAGCGTGCCGCTGCCGCCATAGGTGGCGGTCACGCCGGGCTGCGTTCTCAGCAGCTGATCCAGCGGTTCCTTTAGACTGGCGGCGGCAAAAATGGTCAGCTCGCGGGCCTGCGCGGCACCACCCAAGGGCAGCAGGCAAACCAAAGACAGGCAAAAGGCGATGTGCTTCATGATGCAGACTATCCCGCGCGGGCGCGGGGGCCGCAAGTCAACATTAAGTCCAAGAGACAAGACGCGCCGCGAGCGTATCGCAGGCGTGGCGGGTCGCGCCGTGGATTGCACCGCCCCGTGGCGCATCGCGCAAGGTCGTGATCCAATGAGGCGGTGGCACCTTGACCCGGCGCTGCCCGTCCCAGCGTAGCGCGGCCAGCACCGTCTGCGCGCCAGGTATCAGCTCATCGGGGATAGGCAGATCGTTCAGGATCGCCCAGTTGCCCGACCATAGGCGGCCCACGCTCCATGGGTTATAGCCGCCACCACCCAGCACCATCAGGCGCGGTGCCAAAGGCCTTATCGCACGCAGGATCGCCCAGTGGGCGTTGTTGGACATGCATAAGTGGGACTGGGGGTCCTCGGTCACCGCGTCCGCGCCGCATTGCAGAACAATAGCATCAGGGCGGAACAGCGCCAGCGCGGGCAGGATTACCATATCTCGCACAAGGGCCATGTCATCGTCATGGGCGCCGCTCGGCAGCGGGATATTCATCACATTGCCGGCGCCGATGTCATCGAGCGCGCCGGTGCGGGGCCAGCGGCCATCTTCGTGCGTCGAGATCAGTAGCGTATTGGGATCGCCCCGAAATGCGTGATCGACGCCGTCACAGTGATGCGCGTCGATATCAAGATACGCGATCCGCGTGGACCCGTTCCGCCGCAGCGACTGGATGCCCAGTACCGGATCGTTAAGGTAGCAAAAGCCGCCTGCCCGGTCGGGAAACCCGTGATGGGTGCCGCCTGCCGGGGTGAACACGGTGCCGGGGTGGCGCAGTAGCTCGCCCGCCAACATCGCAGCCCCGGCAGACGTGGCCGGGCGGCGATACATTTCGGTGAACACAGGGTTGTTCGATGTGCCAAGGGCGTGGCGTGCGCGGTCAAGGTCGGAGACGATCTGCGTCGCCTCTGCCAACTGCAGGGCAGCGATATATTCGGGCGTGTGATAGGACATCAACGCGGCAGGCTTGGCACGCGGGCTGTTCAGATATTGCCCCGGCGCGATCCAGTTCAGGGCGCAGCACAGATCAATGACGGTCGAAACACGCGGCACACGCAGGGGATGAAATGGGCCATAGGACGAATGGCGGTAAATTTCCGACCCAATAAACCAAGGCTGGCTTTGCGTCTTGCGGACGTCATGGGTGTGTGGGACGACAGGGTGCATATAATCAGGATGTAAGACCTTTGGCAGCCGACACCACCCCCGTTAAGCCACAGCCCGCCCCTCGGGCGCAGCTGCCGCTAAAACTACGCGGCGGTAAGACGGATGTGCGCGGCCAATTCGCAGCCCTGTGCTGGCGGCGCGATGCGCAAGGCGAGATCGAGGTCTGCTTGATCACCTCTCGCCGCACGAAGCACTGGATCGTGCCCAAAGGCTGGCCAATGCATAAACAAACCCCGGCAGAGGCCGCGGCGACCGAAGCCTGGGAAGAAGCGGGCCTGACCGGGCATCCGGTGGACCGCTGCCTTGGCGTGTTTTCCTACGTCAAACCGCTGTCCAAACGCACGACGCCTGTGGTCGTCATGGTCTATCCGCTGGAAGTGCTGCAGACCGCCAGCGACTGGCCAGAGCGGGCCGAGCGCAAGCGCAAGTGGTTTCCCCTGCGCAAGGCGGCGTCGAAACTGGCGGAACCCGCCCTGCGCCGCATCGTCGAGGCCTTTGATCCAGACAGCCTTTAGGGCGTTGCATCCGGGCGCGGGCAGCTTATCTTTGCCCTACCCCGCAACGGACGCACCCCTTGATATACTATACTCTGATTTGTGACAACGATCACCGCTTTGACAGCTGGTTTCAGTCGGCCGATGCCTATGCGACGCTGGCCAAGGCGGGGCAACTTAGCTGCACGACCTGTGGGTCCGTCAAAGTGACCAAGACCATTATGGCCCCCGCCGTCGCTACCGACCGCAGCCAACCGACTGCAATCGAAAAGCTGCGCAAACGGGTCGAGGCGAATGCCGAGGACGTCGGAAGCAGCTTTGCCCGCGAAGCGCGTGCCATGCATGAAGGCGACGCGCCCAAACGCGCGATTTACGGCGAGGCGACAGGCGCAGATGTGCGTGCCTTGCTGGCCGACGATATTCCTGTACTGCCGCTGCCCTTTGTTCCGCGCCGACGCACCAACTGAAAGTATGAACCGATGACCACCCTGATTACAGGCGCGAATCGCGGCATTGGCCGTGCGATGTTCGATGCCTACCGCGACCGTGGCGAGGCGGTGATCGGCACCCACCGCGATGCACCGCAGGCCAGCTGGATGCGGCTGGACGTGACGGACCCCGGATCGGTTGCACAAATGGCCAAGGATTTCGGCGATACCCCACTGGACCTGCTGGTGTGCAACGCGGGCGTCTTTCTGGACCGTGGCCAGTCCATCGCAGAGCTGACCGCCGACATCTGGGCGCAGGAATTTGCAGTAAACGTGACTGGCGTTTTTCTGACCATTCAAGCGCTGCTGCCCAACGTCAAAGCCGCTGGCGGAAAAATCGCGATCATCAGCAGCCAGATGGCGTCGGACACCCGTGCGCCGGGCGGATCCTATGTTTACCGTGCGTCCAAGGCGGCGGTGCTGAATTTTGGCCGCAACCTGTCGGCCGACTTGAAAGACGACGGGATAGCCGTCGGTATCTATCACCCCGGCTGGGTGCAGACCGACATGGGCGGCAGCCGCGCCGCGATCACGCCGGTGCAAGCGGTAGGCGGTTTACTGGACCGTTTTGATGATTTATCTCTAGACTCGACAGGTTGTTTCAAGACATGGGACGGGGAAGATCACCCCTTTTGAGACGTGGAGGGGGCGCTGCCCTCGCCGCTGACGCGGCCCCCCAGAATTTTTTTGACGAGAAGAAGCTGAGTGCAGTTTGCAGGTGGATTGCTCTTGTGTGCGTCGTCGCGTAAACGGCGGCGCAGAAGCCCAAGGGAAGCATTATGCCAACACTTGTGATGAAATTTGGCGGCACATCTGTCGCAAACCTTGACCGGATCGCGCGCGCGTCCAAGCGCGTCGCGCTGGAAGTGGCGAATGGCTATGACGTCATCGTCGTAGTGTCCGCCATGTCTGGCAAAACAAACGAGTTGGTCGGCTGGGTGAATGAGACCTCGCCACTGTATGACGCGCGTGAATACGACGCTGTTGTGTCGTCGGGCGAAAACGTGACGGCCGGCCTGATGGCGTTGCGGTTGCAGGAAATGGATATCCCGGCGCGTAGCTGGCAAGGCTGGCAGGTGCCAGTGCAGACGACCTCCGCCCACGCCAACGCGCGGATCGAGGGGATTCTCACCGAGAAAATCACTGCTAAATTCGCCGAAGGCATGAGGGTAGCTGTCGTTGCCGGGTTCCAGGGCATCAGCCCCGAGGGCCGAATCACGACGCTGGGTCGGGGCGGGTCGGATACGACCGCCGTCGCCTTTGCCGCCGCCTTTGGAGCAGATCGGTGCGACATTTATACGGACGTTGACGGAGTCTATACGACCGACCCGCGCATCGTGCGCAAAGCCCGCAAGCTGGACCGTATTGCATTCGAAGAAATGCTGGAACTGGCGTCGCTGGGGGCCAAGGTGCTGCAAACACGCTCGGTCGAGCTGGCGATGCGCTTTGGCGTCAAGCTGCGGGTGCTGTCATCGTTCGAGGAACCATCAGACAATGCGGGCACGCTGGTGTGCGCCGAGGAGGACATCATGGAAAGCAATGTCGTGGCCGGTGTGGCCTATTCGCGTGACGAAGCGAAGATGACCCTGATCTCGGTCGCGGACCGACCAGGGATCGCTGCTGCGATCTTTGGCCCGCTGGCGGATGCCGGGGTCAACGTGGACATGATCGTTCAGAACATTTCCGAGGAAGGTCGCACGGACATGACTTTTTCCTGCCCTGTCGAACAGGTGATGCGGGCACAAAAGGCGATGGAAGATGCCAAGGCCAGCGGGTCGATCAACTTTCACGATCTGGTCGCGGACGAGGGCGTTGCTAAGGTCAGCATCGTCGGGATCGGCATGCGCAGCCATGCTGGCGTCGCGGCCAAGATGTTTGCCGTGCTGCGCGACGAGGGCGTCAACATCAAGGTGATCACCACGTCCGAGATCAAGATCAGCGTGCTGATCGACCGCAAATACATGGAACTGGCGGTGCAAGCGTTGCACGACGCGTTCGAGTTGGAAAAGGCAGCCTGATTAGGGCCGATTGACACAGGACTGGCCCGAAGTCCGGGCCAGTCCATTTTGCGGCGCACATTTTTGAATGCCCCCGCACTCTGCCCCTGAACATCCGCAACTGAACCGCTGTTTGACGGTGCCGCGGTCACCTTTCTGCCACGACAAACCGCCCGTTACGGGATTGGATAGGACGGGCTTTGTTGGGAAACACGGACCGGAAGGCTCCAATCTGTTCGGCCGAGGCGGTAATCGTCGTCATCAGCATGTGCCAGTTGATTTCTTCGGTGCAGAGCGGCGTCGTCAAACAGCCCATGAACCGCATTTAGCTTTGATTGCTGGGCAGCAGATCGCGCCGGTTGATGATTGCATCGCCACTGCCTGCCGTATCGTGTCTTGATCATAGGGCGCGACGTTCGACAGTTGGGCAATGGCAAGATTTGCCTCCTCCTCAGTGATCATCCCCCCATGGACGGCAAAGCGAACATCAGCAGCCTGATGCACGAAATGAAGTGCCATCGGGAATGATTCGCCGTTGATCTGGCATTCGCTGGGTGCGTGGAAGTGGAACTGGAGCAGCTTGTAATCCGGATCCCCGATCCGACATAATCGTCAGCGGCCCCGTTCGTCACAAGGGTATGGCCGTTATTCGTCACCGCGACAGGTAGCGGGGCATAGTGAATGTCTAGGTTCCCCAGATCGGCATCGATGTCGGGGACAAGGTTGGACGGCGACTGAAAGCTGCCTGCATCCCAGGCTGCGAAATCGACCGACAGATCTGCCCAGCGATCAGGGCCATGTTCACCGTCACAGGACCAGTCAGCCGCATGGGCCGCGGGCATCGCAAGGCACCGCATGTCGTCATGGACAATCCTATGGCAGTTCAATGGCGTGCAGCCAGACTGCGGCGGTTCGCATGAATATCCGCTTAAGCGCTGTGCAGTTTCGCAAAACATTGCCGTGAATTGATCGAGGTGCGGTGGCGGGGTGCATTCACCCTCCCCTTCTGGCTGCAAACCGCATACAAAAGGCAAAATAGCACGCCCGGGGGAGCCATGAGCGACAGGATCGAAACCGAAAGCCGAAAGCTGCTTGGCCGTCTGCGCCGCGCCTTGGCCGAGGATTCCGCCGGTCAGGAGCGGCTGGACCGGATCGTCGAACTGATCGCCAGCTCTATGAAGACTGAAGTCTGCTCTATCTACCTTTTCCGCGACGTCGACACGTTGGAACTGTGCGCAACCGAAGGCCTGCAGGCGGAATCGGTCCACAAGACGCGGATGCGCCTTGGCGAAGGTTTGGTGGGACGCGTGGCGCGCACCCGGCGCGTGGTGAACGCGGCCGATGCGCCCTCTGCCCCCGGTTTCCGCTATATGCCCGAAACGGGCGAAGAGAGATATTCGTCCTTCTGCGGCGTACCGATCCAGCGGCTGGGCGATGCCCTTGGCGTGCTGGTCGTCCAGTCTAAGGATTCGCGCGCCTTTACCACCGACGAGGTATATGCGCTGGAAGTCGTTGCCATGGTGCTGGCAGAGATGACAGAACTGGGCGCATTTGTGGGCGAAGGGGCCGCTCTGTCGGCGCGTCACCAGCAGCCCGTTCTATTCCGCGGCACTATCGCTCAGGAAGGGGCCAGCGCCGGCAAGGTCTACTTGCACGAGCCGCGCGTCGTAGTCACAAACCCCATTTCTGACGATCCTGATCTGGAACTGGAACGCCTGCGCGCTGCGGTCGAAACGCTGCGGGTTACGGTGGATGATCTGCTCAATGGCAGCCGCGCAATGACTCCCGATCAGGTCGAAATTTTCGAAGCTTACCGCATGTTCGCCAATTCGCGCAGTTGGATGCGCCGGATGGAAGCGGACGTGACGACCGGTCTTTCGGCAGAGGCTGCGGTAGAAAAGGAACAGTCGCTGGCCCGGTCCCGTCTGGGGCAGGCCGAGGACGCCTATATGCGCGACCGGCTTCATGATCTGGACGATTTATCGAACCGCCTGCTGCGCATTTTAACGGGTCAGGGATCGAATACTGGCGCGGAGATGCCGGAAAACCCAATCCTGATTGCCAAGAACATCGGCCCCGGAGAGTTGCTGGAATACGGCAAGGCACTGCGCGGTATTGTGCTAGAAGAAGGCTCTGTCGGATCCCACGCAACCATCGTGGCGCGGGCTTGGGCGATTCCGCTGGTCATCAACGCCAAGGGCATCACGACAGAGGCGCTGAACGGCGACACAATCCTTGTCGACGGCGAACAGGGCGTGGTGCACCTGCGGCCTGACGACAGAGTCTCGGCCGCGTTTGGTGAAAAGCTGGCGATGCAGACGCGGGCGCAGGAACGCTATGCCTCGCTGCGCGATCTGCCGGCAATGGGCACCTGCGGGACGCGGATCGCGCTGCATATGAACGCCGGCCTGATGGCGGATTTGCCATCGCTGCCGTCATCGGGGGCAGAAGGCGTAGGCCTGTTTCGCACCGAATTACAGTTCCTGATCCGCAGCCAGATGCCCAAACGCTCAGAGCTTTCGGCGCTTTATGCCCGCGTGATCGACGCGGCGCATGGCAAGCGCGTGGCGTTCCGCACGCTGGATATCGGGTCGGACAAGGTCCTGCCCTATATGAAGGCCAACGACGAGCCGAACCCGGCGATGGGCTGGCGGGCGATCCGCGTCGGCTTGGACAAGCCCGGCATCTTGCGGATGCAGTTGCAGGCGCTGATCCGCGCCGCGAATGGCGGGCCGCTAGCTGTCATGTTCCCCTTCATAACGCTGCATTCAGAATTCCGCGCCGCCAAAACAGAGCTCGATAAGGTGCTCGCCCGCGAGGTACGGCTGGGTAACCCGCTGCCGTCAAAATTAGAAGTCGGTGCCATGTTGGAAACGCCGTCGCTGGCCTATGCGCCGGATGCATTTTTCCAAGAGGTTGATTTCATCTCGGTCGGCGGCAACGATCTGAAGCAGTTCTTTTATGCCGCTGACCGCGAAAACGAGCTGGTGCGCCGGCGCTATGACACGCTGAACGGCAGCTTTCTGTCGTTCTTGAAGACAGTCGTGGAGCGCTGCAATGAAGTCGGCACCCCTTTGTCGTTCTGCGGCGAAGACGCGGGCCGCCCTCTAGAGGCACTCGTGCTGTCGGCCATCGGGTTCCGCAGTCTGTCTATGCGCCCGGCCTCTGTCGGGCCGGTCAAGCACCTACTGCGTCAGGTCGATCTAGTCGCCGCAGGCGATGCCGTATCGGCCGCCCTTGAGACCGGAGAGCAGGACATCCGCGAGGTGATCAACTCATGGCTGGTAGACAACCATCAGTCGTCGCGCCCCGCGACCTGACGGGTGGGAAGCGCTGCGTGAAACACATCCAACACGGCCTCTTCGCCGTATTCGCGTACCATCTGACGCAGCCCGAAATGTACGTGGGCCATTTCGACGTAGTATTGGGTAAAGGCGTAGTTGGTGCCTGCCCCAGCCGCAGCACCCAAGATCGGCACAGCCTGCGTCGCCAGTTTTTGGGTCAGAACAGTGGCAAAGCGGGGCGCGACGCGGGCTATCAGCGTATGAACCGCAGCGCCTGACAGCCCTAGCCGCGCGCCCAAGAATGACGTGTCGATGCCGTCTTCACCATCCTCGCCCGCGCCAAAGACGGCCAGCGCCTGCAAACGCGTTTCAGGGTCGGTAGGATCCTCGCCGTAATGCGCCGCGACGCCTTGCACGGCGCGAAAGATCATAGTGGTGGCCACAGGCAGTTCCGCCAGCGCCGTAGGCAACCCACCAAAGCCCCCCAGCGCACCTGACAGCGTCGCCATGATCTTGTGCATCCGGTCAGTATTGATCACCTGCCCCAGCGAGCCGCTGCGCGAGCGCGATGCCACCTCGTAGCTTTGCGTCAGGGCCGCGCGGGCAGCGGCGTCGATCTGGCTGCGCGCACCTTTGGGCAGCAGTTTCAGCATATCTTCGACCTGCGTGCCGACAAAGTTGATAGCTCGCATCAACAGGCCGTTTGCACGACGCTGTCGGTCTGCAAGTGCACGAATCCGGGCGCGTTCATCATCGCCCAAGGGGGACTTGTCTGAAATCTCAGCGTTGATCGTTTTCATCGGGAACGCACCTCTTTGGTTGCGTTAAATATATGCGACCCAGCGGCCTTTTCAATCGTGGGCGCGCTCCACCCGCCCTGTTACGCCATCCCAACCGCCCTTGCGCAGGGCGATACCCAAAACACGGTCGGGATTGGTTGGCGGCGGCATGATCACATCCGTCAGCGGCAAAAACCCAAAGCGGCTGTAATAGGGCGCATCGCCCACCAGCATAATGCGCGGACAGCCGTCCTTCGCCGCGACCTCTAGGCAGCGCCAGATCAGCAGGGCGGCGATACCTTCGCCCTGGTGGACCGGGTGAACGGCGACGGGGCCCAGCAGAACGACCTCTTTTCCCGCAACGCGGACCGGCCAGTTACGGATGGCACCCGCAATCTGCCCGTCGCCGTCGCGGGCCACGATGCACAACCGGTCTAAAGGATCCACACCGTCGCGCAGCCGGTAGGACGACAGCGCAGTCCGGCCCGGGGCAAAGCATGTGTCATAAAGCGCCTCGACCTCCCACCAGTCGTCGAGACGCTCCCGTGCGGTTGTGATATCCATGCTGTGCGTGTCTTTCGTATAGTCCGGCGCGTGACGGCACGCTAGCTGTTGGACCGACCGGATAAAAGGGATGACGACCATGTTCTATCGACCAGACCGCAAGACAGGTGCAGGCCACGGCCTGCCGCATAACCCGTTCAATGCCATCGTCACACCGCGCCCGATTGGCTGGATTTCCACGCGGGGATCGGACGGGTCGGATAACCTTGCACCCTATTCGTTCTTCAACGCGGTCAGCTACTTCCCGCCGCAGGTGATGTTCGCATCAACCTCGGCCAAGGCCGACCGGGGCGACACCAAGGATTCGGTCGCAAATATCCGCGAGACTGGTGTTTTCGCGGTGAACATCGTCAGCCACGCTCTGCGTGATGCGATGAACCAGACATCGGGCCCGTGGGACAAAGAGGTCGACGAATTTGCGAAGGCAGGCCTAGAAAAAGGCCAGTGCCAGACCGTCGATTGCGGATTTGTCACAGCCAGCCCCGCCACGCTGGAATGCAAGATGACCCAAATCGTGACGCTTGAAGGCGACAACAATTTCATGGTGATCGGAGAGGTCGTTGGCATCCGGCTGGCGGACGATTGCATCGTCGATGGCACGTTCGACGTGCTGCAGTTCAACCCGCTGTCACGCCTCGGCTACCGCGACTATGCCACGGTAACCGAGGTGTTCAGCCTGAACCGGCCGGGAGAGTTCTAGACCGTCCGGTCGGCCCAACCGGCAAAGATCTTCTCTAACGCCACGACGATATAATAAAGCACGATGCCAAGGAACGCCAAGGCGATCAGCACCGCGAACATCAGCGGATAGTCAGAGTTGGTTTTGCCACTATCGAACAGCGCCCCAAGGCCACGGCCATGGGGCGAGACTATCTCCATCAGGTTGGTGCCGATGAAGGCGAGCGTGACGGAAACTTTCAGCGCGCCAAAGAATTCTGGCAGCGTCTTGGGCAGCGCAATTTTCCAGAACACCTGCGCCTGGGACGCACCAAGGCTGCGTAGGATGTCACGGTATTCCGGCTCCAATGTCGAAAGCCCGATACTGACGGACACGGCGATGGGGAAGAAACTGATCATAAAGGCGATCAGTACCGTGTTGAAATCGTGCCAGCCGACGAACATCAGGGCCACGATTGGCACCACAGTCGCCTTGGGCACAGCGTTGAAGCCCACCAGCAGCGGATAAAGGGCGTCACGCATGGTGCGCGAAAAACCCATGACCATGCCAAGACCGGTGCCAAAAATAACCGCCAGCAGCAGCCCAATGATGGTCCGCCACAGCGTCTGCCAGCCCATGATCAGGAACAGTGACCAGTATTTCTCGTAGGCCGGGATCAGGTCAGAGGGCGAGGCCATCTTGTAGTTCGGCCAGCCCATGACCCAGACGAGTGCTTCCCATAGGACCAGAAAAACAATGACGGCGGCCAGAGGCACAAGCACCTGACGCGCTTTCATGCTGCGACCCGCCCTTGAGCGACTTCGATCTGGTGACGCAGCACGTTCAGGCGTTCGGCGGCCAGCGGAGTATAAAGGTCTTCCAGCGTGCGCAGGCCTGTGTCCGGGATATCCATCACGAACTGCGTTTTGGCCGGACGGCCCGACAACACGACGACCTGATCGGCAAGGAAGATCGATTCGCGCAGATCGTGGGTAATCAAGACGCCGGTAAAAGGCTCTTCGGCCTTCACCTGATGCATGGTCTGCCACAGGTCTTCGCGCGTGAAGGCATCAAGCGCGCCAAAGGGTTCGTCCAAAATCAGTACCTCTGGCTGGTGGATCAGCGCGCGGCATAGGGAAGCGCGTTGTTTCATGCCGCCCGACAATTCAGAGGGGCGCTTACTCTCGAATCCCTCAAGCCCGACCAATGCCAGCAGCTTGCGGGCACGCTCTTCGCCTTCGGCCTTGGTCAGCTTGTTTGGCACGATTTCCAGCGGCAGCATGACGTTTTGCAAAATGCTCCGCCATTCCAGCAACACAGGGTTCTGGAACGCCATACCGACATTACTGCGCGGCGCAGTGATACGGGTGCCGTGGACGTTAACCGTGCCTTCGTCGGGGATTAGCAGACCCGCCACAAGGCGGGTCAACGTGGATTTACCGCAACCGGACGGCCCGACGACGGCAACAAAGCCGCCTTCTGGCACGCTGACGTCAAGCCCGTCCAACACGGGCAAAAGCCCAGAGGCGGTGCGGTAAGCATGCCGCACCGCCTTGATTTCGATAAGGTTTTCCAAGACCTATTCCGCCAGTTTAAAGCCGCCCTCGGGCAGATAGTCGCTGGTGAAATACAGCGACGCATCGGGCGCAGTCGCGAATTCGTAGGTCGTTGCGATCTGTGCCAAGCTGTTGGCCATACGGTCCGCATCGATACCGCCAAAGCCGTTCGCCTTGACCCAATCAGTGTCGACGTTGTCGCGAATCGACAGCTCTAGCCGACGCTGTTCCAGCTCTGCATCGGCAGCGGGGTTGCGTTCGATCAGCATCGGGATGACGGATGCCGGGTCAGCAATGGCGTCGGACCAGCCCATCGCGACAGCACCCAGAAAGGCCTTGATGATCTCAGGGTTGGCGGCAGCGTATTCGGTGTTAACGATGACCGCGTTGCCATACAAATCGACGCCGTAGTCGGCCATCAGCATGGTGACCAAATCATCCTCTGGCACGCCAAGGCGGGCGGCGTTCAGGTAGGAAGTGAAAGAAAAGCCGGTAATCGCAGCGACGTTGCCTTCGGCCAGCATCGGCTCTCGTGTAGGAAAGCCGACAGGCTCGACGGTGATCGCAGCCATATCAAGGCCGTTTTCGGCGGCAAAAATCGGGAACTGAGCCCATGCGCCATCAGGCGGCGGGGCCCCCAGGACTTTGCCTTCCAGCGATTTGGGATCGCTGATGCCAAGCGAGGTGCGGCCGATCACAGCAAAGGGCGGTTTGTCATAGATCATCATCGCCGCAATCACGGGCGCGCCAGGGTTCTGGTCAAGGAACTTGATCAGGCTGTTGATGTCGGCAAAGCCTACGGGGAACGCGCCTGTGGCGACCTTTGGGATCGCGTCAAGCGAGCCGTTGCCTGCCTCGACAGTGACGTTCAGGTCCGCATCCGCGAAATGACCGTTGTCGATGGCGGCGAAATAGGGCGCGGCGGGCCCTTCGAATTTCCAATCCAGCGCAAAAGGTAGATCAGTCTGCGCTTGCGCGGCAGAGGCCATCAGAATGGCAGCGGTCAGTGAGCGATAAAACATAAGGTCCCCGTCGGTTTGTTATTAGACCACAGTATTGAACCTTGCCCTGCACATGGCCAGCCGGAAACGAGGATTTTCGCCCCGTTTCCATGCAATTGCCTAGTTTTTAAGCACTAATGCCCGCCCAAAACCCCTGTACGGACCGAATAATCGACCGCCAGCGCGTAGTCAGGGTCATCGTCACTATCGACGATAAGGTGCCCGGCCTTGGACAGCAGACGGTGGCAGTCACGCGACAGATGACGCAGCTGGATCGATTTACCAGCGTCCTCATACTTGCCGGCAATGGTCTCGATCGCGGCCAGTGCAGACTGGTCCACAACGCGGCTGCCGTCAAAATCGACGATCACGACTGACGGATCGGAATCAACCTCAAACAGCTCGTTGAAGCCTTCAGCAGAGCCAAAGAACAGCGGTCCTTGGATCTGATAGACCTTCGCGCCTTCGGGCGTGGTGTAGGTCTTGGCGTGGATGCGGGTCGCGTTGTTCCAAGCATATGCCAGCGCGGATACGACCACACCAACCAGCACGGCAGTCGCCAGATCGGTGGCCACGGTCACGGCGGTCACAAGTACGATGACGACGGCGTCGGTCAGCGGCACCTTGCGCAGGATGCTAAAGCTGTTCCACGCGAAGGTGCCGATCACGACCATGAACATGACGCCAACCAGCGCGGCCAGCGGGATCTGCGCTATCAATCCAGAGGCGAACAGGATGAAGGCCAGTAGAAACAGCGCGGCCGCGATCCCTGCAATCCGCGTACGACCGCCCGATTTCACGTTGATCATCGACTGACCGATCATGGCGCAGCCCCCCATGCCGCCGAAAAAGCCGGTAACGGTGTTGGCGACGCCCTGCGCGATGCATTCTTGGCTGGCACCGCCACGCTGGTTCGTCATCTCGGACACTAGGTTCAGGGTCAGCAAGCTTTCAATCAGGCCGATGGCGGCGAGGATAAGCGAAAAGGGCAGAATGATCAGGAACGTCTCCCATGTGAAAGGAACCATAGGGATGTGGAATGGCGGCAGGGTGCCTTCGATCGATGCCAAATCGCCCACGACTGGCACATCAATGCCAAAGACGATGACGATCGCAGCCACAATACCTATCCCAGCCAGCGGCGCGGGGATCAGGTTCGTAACCTTGGGCGCGCCCCAGATGATGAACATGGTCAAGGCGGTCAGGCCCAGCATCCAGATCAGCGGCAGCCCAGACAGCCACGTACCACCTGACATACCGTGACCAGCGGCTTCTGCCGTGCCGGGCACCTTAAACTGGCCCAGCTGCGCCAAGAAGATCACGATCGCCAGACCGTTCACAAAACCGAGCATGACCGGATGCGGCACAAGACGGATGAATTTGCCCCAGCGCATGACGCCAACGACGATCTGAATCAGGCCCATCAGAACGACGGTAGCAAACAGATATTCCACCCCGTGAAGCGACACTAAGCTGACTATCACCACAGCCAGCGCGCCTGTTGCGCCTGAAATCATGCCCGGACGTCCGCCAAACACGGCGGTGATCAGTCCCACGATGAAGGCCGCATAAAGGCCCACTAACGGCGGCACCCCGGCGACAAAGGCAAAGGCGACCGCCTCTGGGACCAGCGCAAGCGCAACGGTCAGACCTGACAGCACTTCAATCCGCAGGCGGCTGGCGTTCAGGGGCGCGCTGGGGTCGGTCAGGGCAATGCTGTCGGCAAAACTTGCCAGTAGGGCGCGAGGGGCCATGGGACATCCTAATACTACAAGTGTTGGGTGCCCCTACGACAGCCGGGCCCGATTGTCACCCCGCCCTGCGGTGCACGGTTGCGCTGCCGCGGCGCAAGGGTCACAAAGCGGTGGTGCAAAACCGGAGGCGCGTTCATGCAAGGTAGATTTGGCATCATCGGCGGATCCGGTCTTTATGACATTCCCGATCTGGCGGACACCGCTTGGACGCAGGTCGACAGCCCATGGGGCGCACCATCCGATGCGGTGCTGACCAGTACGCTGGGCAGTGTGCCGTTGGCCTTTTGACGCGCCACGGGCGCGGCCATGTTCACAGCCCGACAACTGTTCCTTACCGCGCGAATATCGACGCGATGAAGCGGCTGGGCGTGACGCACCTTGTAAGCATCAGCGCTTGCGGCAGTTGCAAAGAAGATATGACCCCCGGCGACTTCGTCATCGTTGACCAATTCGTTGACCGCACCTTTGCGCGGGAAAAGTCGTTCTTTGGGACCGGCTGAGTCGCACATGTCAGCGTCGCGAACTCAGTCTGCCCGGACCTATCCGCAGCCTGCGTCGCCGCCGCCCGCTCAGCCGGCATCCGCGTCCACGATGGCGACACCTAACTGGCGATGGAAGGTCCGCAGTTTTCCACCCGCACCGAAAGCCTGATATAACGAAGCTGGGGCTGCGATTTGATTGGCATGACCAACATGCCAGAGGCGAAACTGGCGCGCGAAGCAGAGCTGCACTATACATCCATCGCGATGATCACTGATTAAGGGAGCTGGCACCAAGACTACGGGGCCGTCGATAAAGCCGACGTGATCAGGACCCTGCAAGGCAACGGCATCAAGGCGCGCGACATGGTCATCGCGCTGGCGTCCATTCTGCCCAAAGCTTGCACCGGCGGCTGAGATCAGGCATTGGCCCATGCGACCATGGCCCCCCGACCGGCGCGCGCCCGCGTTGGTGGCAAAACTCGACGCGGTCGCGGGCCGCGTTCTGAACCCAAAGGACAACACATGAAAACCGTTCAGGACTATATCCGAACGATCCCCGACTTTCCGCACGAAGGGATCATGTTCCGCGATGTGACGACCCTGTTTGCCGATCCGCGCGGGTTCCGTATGGCAATCGATCAGTTGCTCCACCCCTATGCTGGCCAACCAATCGACCGCGTTGTCGGGCTGGAAGCGCGCGGCTTTATCCTGGGCGGTGCGATTGCGCATCAACTGTCCGTCGGCTTCGTTCCGATCCGCAAAAAGGGCAAACTGCCAGCCAAATGCCTCGAACAAGCTTATACGCTGGAATACGGCGAGGCGATCGTCGAGATCCACGATGACGCTCTGAAACCGGGCGAGCGAGTACTGATCGTGGATGATCTGCTGGCCACTGGCGGCACGGCAGAGGCCGGGATCAAGCTGGTCGAACGACTTGGCGCGGAAGTGACAGGCTGCGCATTTGTCATCGACTTACCGGAACTAGGTGGACGGGCGAAGCTGGAAGCGCTTGGCATGGATGTCCATGCGCTATGTTCCTACGACGGACACTGACCCACTGCGGCAGCGTTGGCATTCAAACCCACGCTGCCGCTACACGAGCCTCAGACCGCTGCGCCAGATTTTCCGGCAAGACCTTTTTCGAAGGTCGAAACATAGGTCTTCTGACCTGGGAGGAAATCCGGTGATTCACCAGCTTTCTAAAGCCCTTATGTCCCGCAAACCTTAACTGGTGGTTAAGTCGCGCAGCACAGCGCCGGGGTTCATGATGCCGCACGGGTCCAGCGCCAACTTGATCGCGCGCATCATCTCCAACTTGGCCGGATCGCCATAGCGCTCCAGATCGCCTACTTTTAAACGCCCTATACCGTGTTCTGCGCTGACAGACCCACCCATTTCGTGGGTCAAATCGTGCACACAATCCTTGATCGCCGCCCGTTTGTCATCATGATCTTCCCGCGTTTCGCCGGGGCGAGGAAAGACGTTGTAGTGCAGGTTACCATCACCCAGATGGCCAAAGCAATTGATCCGGAAATCCCCCAGCTCTGCTAGCCGCTTGCCACCTTCGACGATGAAATCCGGCACAAAACTCAGCGGCAAGGATATATCGTGGGAAGAGATAGAGCCGATCCGCCGGTTCGCCTCTGGGATGCTCTCGCGGATGTGCCAAAACGCGTCGCGGTCCGCGCCGGACCGGGCGATCACGCCGTCGGTGACCAGCCCTGCCTCTGCCGCGACTTCAAACAAAGTTTCCAGCGCCGCGTCAGGGGCGAGCCCAGCGGGCAGGCCGATGTCGATCAAGACCATCCAGTCCGGATGCGCGGCAAAAGGTGCCTTGAAGGCCGGACCCACCTCTTCCAGAAAATTCAGGCCCTGACGGTGGATCATCTCGAACGCGGAAATACCGTCACCCAGCCGCGACTGGGCCAACGCAAGCAGATCAAGCGCCGCGGCCGGGGACGGCACGCTCAGCAAGGCAGTCCCAACGCCAACGGGTTGCGGGACAAGGCGCAAGGCGGCGGCGGTGATGATGCCCAGCGTACCTTCGGCACCGATCATCAGGTCGCGTAGATCGTATCCGGTGTTATCCTTACGCAGGCGCGACAGCCCATGCCAGATGCTGCCGTTCGGGCGCACGACTTCTAGCCCCAGACACTGGGCGCGGGCGTTGCCATAGCGCAGCACATTCACGCCGCCCGCATTAGTGGACAGCAAGCCGCCGATCCGCGCCGATCCTTCGGACGCGAGCGACAGCGGGAAAAGACGTCCGATGTCTTCGGCCGCCTGCTGAACGTCTGCCAAGATCGCGCCCGCTTCAGCCACCAGCACGGATTCGCTAGGATAAATCGCGCGTATTGCCGTCAACCGTTCAAGCGACAGCACGAGCGGCACAGCGCCCAGCCCCATCAACTGCCCACCGACCAGCCCAGTGCCGCCGCTATAAGGGACCACGCCGATGCGCCGTTCATGGCAAAAACGCATAACCTGCGCGACCTGATCGGTCGTGCGCGGTGCCACGACGATCCCCGCACCGACCCAGCGGCCGCGAGGTTCGGTCAGGTAAGGTGCGGTATCGTCGCGAAAAGTATCGGGTGGCAGCAATTCGCGCAGACCGGCAAGGTTTTCTATCGTGGCCGGGGTCAGCATGGCAGCTCCTTCTTTTCGGGGTAAAGGTAAGGGCGCGCGAGGCGGTGTCCAGCGCAAAGACCCGCCGATCTCTCGTCGAAAAATCAGAGACGCTCCCGTATCAACGCAAACGCGGCGGGCGGCCTTCGGCAAAGTCGAGCATGTCGCCAAAGACATCGGGCCGGGTAAAGAACAGCAGATGCCCCTGCCCCGGATAACCAAGGATGGGGACCCCTCCGATTTTTCTTGAAAAATCAGTTGTTTGGCGCGTCGAAAATACAGGATCGCTCAGCCCGATAAAAAACGCCACGGGGATGCCGGTCAGGTCCAGATTATTCGGCAACCGCCAGCCTGGCAGCGCCAGCGTATGTGCCAGCGCAATCTGCGTATCAAGTTTAGTCTGGATCATCGCCCCTTCCGCGACGGCCTCGCGCAGCGCGCGAGATGGCATCGGGGCGGCCAATGCCTCTCTGCCGAACAACAGACCGGCCCAGAACCGGGGCCAGACTTTTTCCTTCGACAGCGATCCGGTGAACTGCACCGCACGCGCAACATCGCCTGCACCCGACGCGATCGTGCGCAGCCCGCCTGCATGTTCGACTGCGGGTGACATCGCGGCGACGCGGACCTTGTGACCGGGGGCGATCAGAGGGGCGGCCTCTAGCGCGATCAGTGCGCCGGTGGAATAGCCGACCAGGACGACCTGCGCACCCGGCTGCAACCCATTAGCAAATCGCGCCACGTCCGCAGCAGCGGTCGACGGGTCAAGCCGGTGGTCGGTGGCCAAACCGTCAAGGCCGGGATAGCGGTAAAAGGCGCGGGCAAAGCCTGCGGCCTCCCAGTTCCGCGAGGGGCCAAAGACTTCAATGGACGACAAGGCACCGGGGATGAAAACGGCGACTTTGTCCGCCCTAGCGACCGCCGCTGCATCATAGATAAAAGGGTCCTGCGTCCCGATGGTCCGCAGCAAGGCCGGGCTACACCCTGCACACATTAACAAAATAAAAATCCAGCGCATGAACCCATGCATTGAGCGATTGCAGGCCGGCGTCAAGACGCCCTGCACCGCATCGGTGGCGCAGCGCCTAACCGACGTCCGTGCGTCCGCGCCTGTCGTGGCGCAGGTTTGCATAAAGGACGTGATTGCGCCAACGCCCGTCAATCTGCAGATAGCTTTGCGCAACGCCCTCGTATTTATATCCGCAGTTTTCCAGCAACCGGCGCGAGGGGGCGTTTTCCGGCAGGCAACCCGCCTCGATCCGGCTCAGATCAAGAGCAGTGAAGGCATAATGCACCAGCGCTTTGATCGCCTCGCGCATGTAGCCTTGGCGGGCAAAGGACTGCCCGATCCAATAGCCTGTCGTGCCTGCCTGCGCGGGGCCGCGGCGAATATTGTCAAGCGTGATGGCTCCGATGAACTGGTTATCGTTCTGGCAGATCAGGAACAGTGGCACGGCACTGCCCTGCTGGATCGACCGCTGCGACCAATAAACCCGGTTAGTAAAGGACTTGCGGCTGAAATGATCAGCGGCCCAGGTCGGCTCCCACGGTTGCAGGAAATCGTGGCTGTCTTCGCGCAGAGCGCACCAGGGTCGGAAATCGGCATGCATCGGCGGGCGCAGAATCAGGCGTTCGGTTTCTAACCGGACCTTGCGCGCCCGCCCCAGCATCAGGCGACCAGTCGCGCGCGCAGCGCCTCGAGCGAGGGGGCCGCGTCGGACGGGCCGTAAAGTGTAAGCGCCGCACCCGCCTCCGCCGTACGGGCGGCAAAGTCGCGTACATCGCTGGTCGTGACCGCGTCGATGCTTTCAACAGTTTCAGCGACGCTCGGAATACGGTCCCAGATGGCTAGCAGACGCGCCAGACGTTCCGCACGGTTCGACGGGCTTTCCAGCCCCATCAAAAGCCCCGCCTTCATTTGGGCGCGGGACCGGGCGACCTCTGCTGCGCTCATGTCGTCGGCGGCACGCTTCATCTCATCCATCGTGATATTTGCCAGCTCTGCGATCTCTTCGGCGCTGGTGCCAGCATAGATCGTGGTCAGGCCCGTGTCCTCGTAGGCTCCAGCCTGCGCAAAGATCGTATAGCACAGCCCCCGCTTTTCGCGGATTTCCTGAAACAGCCGGGACGACATGCCGCCGCCCATCGCGCTGGCATAGATCTGCGCGGTATAAATCGCGGGGTCGTGGTAATCCGGCCCTTCGAACGCCAGCGCAAAGTGGACCTGCTCCAGCTTTTTATTCTCGCGCCGCTCGCCGCCGACGAATTTCGCAGGCTGAATCAGACCAGCACGCGGACGGGAGGGCAGATGGCCGAACAGCTTTTCAGCCTGAGCGACCAGCGCGTCGTGGTCCACGGCACCAGCAGCGGCCAGAATCATCTGGTTCGGACCATAGTGGGTGCTGACAAAGCCGGTCAGGTCGTCTCGGGTGAACTTTTCGACTCGCTCTTCCGGGCCAAGGATGGTGCGACCGATCGCCTGATCGGGGTATGCGACTTCTTGCAGCCAATCAAAGATGATGTCGTCTGGGGTATCAAGCGCTTGACCAATTTCTTGCAGGATCACGCCGCGCTCTGTCTCGATCTCGTGATCTTCGAACAACGGATTCAACAGGATGTCAGAGATCACGTCGAGCCCCAGCCCGACGTCCGCTTCCAGCACGCGGGCGTAATAGGCCGTCGTCTCGCGGCTGGTATAGGCATTGATGTAGCCGCCCACATCCTCGATCGCTTCTGCAATTTGCAGGGACGTGCGGGTGTCGGTGCCCTTGAACGCCATGTGTTCCAGAAAGTGCGCGATGCCGTTCTGGGCCTCGGCCTCGTGGCGGCCGCCTGCGTTCACCCAGATGCCGACGGACGCACTGGCCAGCCCCGGCATATGTTCGGTTACGATGCGAAATCCGTTGGAGAGCGTGTGAAGTTCAATGGTCAAGACGTGATCCGGTCCTTGATAATTTTCTGGATTGCGGCAAGGTCACCCTTGGTGCGTGTGATCCGTTCGGTCCGGTCATACAGGTCCGCCATGCGCGGGGGCAAGGGGGGGTGGATTCCGGTGGCCCGCTCGACTGCGGCAGGGAATTTTGCAGGGTGCGCGGTGGCGAGCGTCACCATCGGCAAAGAGCCCAGGTGCTGTTCGCCTATACTGGCCCCGACTGCGGTGTGCGGGCACAGCAGTTCGCCATGTTCTGCCAGATACCGCGTAATCGTGTCGGACGTATCCTGCTCTGACACTCGGCCAGATGCATAGGTGTCGCGCAGCGCGTCGATGGCCCCTTGGGAAATGGTAAAGCCACCCTTTTTCAGATCATCCATCTGGCTGACGACGGCGGCACCGTCCTGCCCATAGGCATAAAACAGCGCGCGTTCAAAGTTCGAGGAGACCTGAATATCCATCGACGGGCTGATCGTCGGCGTCACGCTACCCTTGGTGTATGCACCGGTTTCCAGCGTGCGGTGCAGGATGTCGTTGGTGTTGGTCGCGACAATCAGCTCGCCAATCGGCAAACCCATCTGCTTAGCGATATAGCCTGCAAAGATATCGCCGAAATTGCCCGTAGGCACGGTAAAGCTGACCTTGCGATGCGGCGCACCCAGCGACACCGCAGAGGTGAAGTAATAAACCACCTGTGCCAGCACGCGGCCCCAGTTGATCGAATTCACGCCAGCAAGGCGCACGTCTTCGCGGAACTGGAAATCGTTGAACATATCTTTGACCAGTGCTTGGCAGCCGTCGAAATCGCCATCGACCGCGATGGCGTGGATATTCGATTCGGTTGGCGTCGTCATCTGGCGGCGCTGCACCTCTGACACGCGGCCATGGGGATACAGGATAAAAACGTCGACGGTATCAAGACCGCGAAATGCTTCGATCGCCGCCGATCCTGTGTCGCCTGATGTCGCGCCGACGATGGTTACGCGGTTGCCGGACCGGGCCAGCGCGGCCTGAAACATCTGGCCGATTAGCTGCATGGCAAAGTCTTTGAACGCCAATGTCGGGCCGTGAAACAGTTCGAGCAGGAAATGGTTAGGGGCCATTTGCACAAGCGGCGCGCGAGCGGCATGGCCGAAACCAGCATAAGCCTTGGCGATCAAGTCGCGGAACTGGTCGTCGGTAAAAGTGTCGCCGATGAAAGGGCGCATGACGGTATAGGCAACCTGCTCATACGACTGCCCCGCCATCGCGGCGATCTGATCATGGCTCAGGGTGGGAATGGTTTCTGGCACATAAAGGCCGCCATCCCGGGCAAGACCTGTCAGCATCGTGTTTTCGAAGGACAAGATCGGAGCCTGTCCGCGAGTCGAAATATAGCGCATGTCAGGCGTCCTTTTGGCGAAGTGTGCGAAAGATAAGAAGGCCAGTCATCAGGGCCCAACCCGCGGCCAGCATGAACCACGTGATGGCATAGCCAAGATGGTCGTTGGGGATACCCTGTATGCCGACGGGCATCGGCGTCGTCGGGCCAGCGGGCGTGATATCGCGGGCCACCAGCAGGATCGAATCGGCGTTCAGCGCAGCGGCCATGGCCGGCAGGTCGCGGGCGAACCAGATACCTGTCTTGACGTCCGGCGCAGGCGTCCAGTTGTCCACCTCGTCCGGCCACAGCAGGTTCCCGGTCAGCGTCACCGGGCCTTCGGGCAGCGCGGATCCGCCGTCATCAAGCGACAGAAAGCCAAAGTCGGCCACGATGGTGCGGCCTTGATCCGTGCGGAAAGCCGTGATCGTGCGGTAACCTGCGCCATTGTCCGCCGTGCTGACCAGAACCGACAAGGGCATGCCGATGATTCGCCCGCTGGTTGAGACTGGCAGGTATTTATCCGCGACCGGATCAGGATCAGCGGGCAAGGCGACTGGCGGTGCAATGATGGTGGCCGCGATCTGGTCCAAAATCTCGGTCTTCCAGCTCAGGCGCTGCACCTGCCAGACCGCCAGCGCAATCAGGATCGCGCAACCGAGGACACCCATCAAAAGGGGAAATGAAATCTTGCGCAGCATCAATGTCGCCCCTTGGAACAGACCGGCCTGCCTTAACGCGTTTGGCGGGCAGGGTGAAGGTCCGGAAACATGCAAAAAGGCGACCCCTTGGGACCGCCTTTGCATGTCAGGTCCGGTTGTCGCGCTTATGCGCCCCAGATGTAGATGGATGCGAAGAGGAACAGCCATACGACATCGACGAAGTGCCAGTACCAAGCGGCAGCTTCGAAGCCGACGTGCTTTTCAGGGGTGAAGTGCCCCTTATAAACGCGGATCAGACAGATCAGCAGAAAAATTGTACCAATAAAAACGTGGAAGCCGTGAAAGCCAGTCGCCATAAAGAAGTTCGCGCCATAAATGTTCCCCGCAAAGCCGAATGCCGCGTGGGAATACTCGTAGACCTGAAACACTGTGAACAGCGCGCCTAAAGCAACAGACAGCATTAGGCCCCACTTCATGTCCTGCCGGTTATTTTCGTGAACAAGCGCGTGATGCGCCCAAGTCGCCGCCGCACCAGAGCACAGGAGAATCAGCGTGTTAATCAGCGGAAGGTGCCATGGGTCAAAAGTTTCTATCCCAGTCGGCGGCCAGACGCCGTCAACGATGGGGCTCATCGGGCCCATCGGATACATGGCGTGCTTGAAGAACGACCAGAACCATGCAGCGAAGAACATGACTTCGGACATGATGAACATGATGAAGCCATATCGCAGACCGATGCGAACGGCGGGTGTATGGTCGCCAATCTGACTTTCGTGTACAATTTCGGACCACCAAGCGAACATAACGTAAAGCACCAGGGCCAAGCCTACCAGAAACGCCCAAGGGCCGTGTTCGTGCATCCAGATCACGCCGCCAAACAGCATAATAAATGCGCCAAGCGACCCGGCAAATGGCCAGATCGACGGTGCTAGGATGTGGAAGTCGTGGTTCTTTTCGTGGGCCATGTTGTTGTTTTCCCGTACTGCTGGTCGCGGTCGTTAGTTGGAGTCTATGGCGTTGGCCGGCGCGGTTGTCAAAAGATTCGCGTCGACGGCGGCCTGTTGTATGGTTTCGGGTGGGTCAATCTCGTAAAAGGTATAACCAAGTGTAATGGTGTGGACATACTTTGCATCGCGGTCGTCGACGATAGCCGGATCGACGTAAAAGCTTACGGGCATCTGCACCGTCTCGCCCGGTTGAAGAGTCTGCTCGATAAAGCAAAAACATTCTATCTTATCAAAAAAGCCGCCCGCCTCATAAGGGGTGACGTTATAGGCGGCCTGACCTGACACGACACGGTCGGTCGGGTTGTGCGCCTCGTAAAAGGCAAGGCCAGTTTCGCCAAGGCGCAGTGTCATTTCGCGCTGAACCGGCTTAAACGTCCACGGCATGTCACGGTCGATGGAGGCGTCGAATCTAACCTTGATGGTCTGGTCCAGGATCGTATCGGATCCGGCTTCTGCTACGTTCGTATAGCCGGAAAAACCGGTGACGCGGCAGAACCACGAATAAAACGGCACGGATGCAAATGCGAGTCCAACCATGACCACAACGACAGCCACGGTCTGTGCAAGGGTGCGGTTGGCACCGGTCAGTCGGGGTAAAAGCATTAGTTTGAAACCTCTGACAATGGAACATTTGTTTCGGGAGTTTCAGCTACGATCTGCGGACGTACAACGTGGTCAAATGTCTCAAACTTGCGTAAATCTCCCAACTGCAGAACTTTCACCACAGTCAGACCAAAGACGATGCCGATAAAGGCCAGCAACAGCAGGCCAATGCCCATGTTGCGACCGCGACGACGCTTGTGAATTTCGTGCTCGACCTGGATTGCCATTTACAGGCCTCCGATATGGTTGGCGCGCAAGGCGGCCTCGATCAGGAGGGCACCGAAATGCGCAAAAAGATAGTAAAGCGAGACTTTGAAGGTACTGATCTCGACCTTGTAGTTGTCTGCTTCTGCCTGCGCCTCGTCACGGCGCCAAATATCATAGCAGCCCTTTAAGAACCAAGCGTTGAAAAACACAGCAATCGCCAGATAGACCCATCCCCCGATAGAGGTAAATCCAAGCCCGATCGCAACGGCGACAAGCGGTGCGCAATAGGCCAAAACGTGATTCCGGGTGACGCGGCGACCGTGCGTTTCGGTCAGCATCGGCACGCCTGCATCGCCGTAGTCTGTTTTCACAAACAGCGCGAGCGCCCAGAAGTGCGGCGGAGTCCACATGAAAATCAGAGCGAACATAAGGACTGATTCTATACTGATACCGCCCGTCGCTACCGCCCAGCCGATCATCGGAGGGAAGGCACCAGCGGCGCCACCAATGACAATGTTCTGCGGCGTAGCACGCTTCAGCCACATCGAATATACAACAGCGTAGAAGAATATAGTGAAGGCGAGAAGCGCGGTCGCGACCCAGTTAGTCGCAAGCCCCAGCAACACTACAGAAAAGCATGACAACGTCAGGCCAAGGCCCAGCGCCTCGCCAGGCTGAACTCGGCCATCGGGAATCGGGCGCTTTGCCGTGCGGCGCATACGGCCGTCAATATCGGCATCCCACCACATATTCAGCGCGCCAGAAGCCCCGGCCCCAACGGCAATGCACAGAACCGCAACAAAGCCGATGAAAGGATGGACCGGAACAGGTGCGACCAGCAGGCCGACCAACGCCGTGAAAACGACCAGTGACATAACCCGAGGCTTCAGCAGGGCGAAGTAATCCCCCATTTGGGCCTCGTAGGCCGTCTCTGGAGTGGTTTCGTGAAGGCTCATGTCAGACATGGTTCGCGCCTTTGAAAGGTCAGATTAAATGGTCACGACCCGGCATTCGCGCCGGATCGCACCTCAGAAGTATCAAAGGTCTGTTCGCTAAAGCAATCAGACGCCGTTCTGGACCTTCGCTTCGACCAACCAGGCGTCGTAGACCTCTTGGCTGACCACTTTGACGGTGATCGGCATAAAGGCGTGATCCTTGCCGCAAAGCTCAGAGCACTGACCAAAGTAGATACCTTCTTTTTCGGCATTGAACCACAGCTGTGCCAGGCGGCCGGGAACGGCATCCTGCTTCACGCCGAAGGCAGGCACGGTCCAAGAGTGAATCACGTCGGCACCAGTCAATTGCATTACGATGGTCTTCCCAACGGGCAGGATGATCGCCTGATCGGTGGCCAACTTGTACAGATCGTCGGTATAGCCGAAGTCAGCCAGCTCTTCCGGGGCGAGCATGAAGGATTCGAAGGCGACGCCTTCATCCACGTATTCATATCCCCAGTACCACTGGTAGCCGGTCACTTTGATAGTGATGTCGCCTTCGGGAATTTCCTGCTGGTTGAACAGAACCGGCAGCGAAAACGCGCCAATAAACACCAGAATAACGATCGGCACGACAGTCCAAGTGATTTCCAGCGGGCTGTTATGGGTGAAGCCGGATGGCTTCGGGTTGGTCTTGTGGTTGAACTTCCAGAAGGTCCAGATCATCAGGCCAGACACGAACAACACGATCGCAGTAATTATCCACAGCAGCATGCCATCAAGCCAATGCACATCGCGCGCAATGCTGGTTACAGCTTCCTGAAAACTGATGCCGTTCGCATGGGGCGCACCAATAACGGGCAATTCCACGTTCACGTCCTGTGCACGGGCCGCAGCACCGGCAAGAATAAGACCCATCGTGGTCCAGGCAGTCTTGGCGAAATTGCTCACTCGCATGTCTTTCCCTTTTGCTCCCGCGCAGAATTTCCCTCTGCGGCGTGACGATTGCGCTGGGCCACTAGCTAGGCGACCGTCACGGAATCCCGTTGTATCCTGGCCAGCGTGTCCCATATCCTGAAGGACAACTCAAGAACCACGATTGCGGCAAAGAGACGCTTTGGCGCGATGTGTGTGTTTATCTTGCCCCGATTAAGGATGCTTAAATGACCGCCGACTCCTTCCGCCCGTTCACGACGCACCTCGATCAGGATGCAGCCCTTGGCATGTTGCGGGACGCCGTTCAGGGCGCTGATGATGGAGAATTGTTCATCGAACGCCGCCGTTCCGAAAGCCTTGTGCTGGACGACGGGCGGGTGAAAAACGCCAGCTATGATGCGTCCGAAGGGTTCGGTCTGCGCGCCGTGAGGGGCGAACGGGCGGGCTATGCCCACGCCTCGACGATTGACGAACACGCGTTGCGGCGGGCCGTGGCGACTGCGCGTCTGGCGGTGGGCGATGGTGGCGGCACGCTGGCCGCCGGGCCCAAAGGGACGAACGTTAAGCTTTACAGTGACGTTGATCCGGTGGCGGAGGCAACATTCCCGGCCAAGATCGATCTGCTGCGCCAGATTGATGCGTTCGCGCGCAATCTGGACCCCCGCGTCGTGCAGGTCAGCGCATCCTTGGGCGCATCCTTGCAAGAGGTAGTGATTCTCCGCCCCGAAGGCACAGTCGTCACCGATATCCGCCCGATGAGTCGCATCAATATCTCTGTAATCGTCGAGGACGGCGGCCGCCGTGAAAGCGGCGGCATGGGTGGCGGCGGGCGCGCGTCCCTAATCGGCCTGATAGCGCCAGAGCATTGGCAAGGCGTCGCCCGCGAGGCGCTGCGCATCGCGCTGGTGAACCTGACAGCAGAGGCCGCGCCTGCGGGCGTAATGGACGTTGTGCTTGGCCCGGGCTGGCCCGGCATCTTGTTGCATGAAGCGATTGGACACGGGCTGGAAGGCGATTTTAACCGCAAGGGCAGCAGTGCGTTTGCCGGATTGATGGGCCAGCAGATCGCTGCAAAGGGCGTGACGGTGCTGGACGACGGCACGATTCCCGACCGGCGCGGGTCTATCACCGTCGATGACGAGGGCACGCCCAGCGCCAAGAACGTGTTGATCGATGACGGCGTGCTGGTTGGCTATATGCAGGACCGTCAGAATGCGCGCCTGATGGGGGTAGAGCCGACGGGCAACGGGCGGCGCGAAAGCTATGCCCATGCGCCTATGCCGCGGATGACGAACACATATATGCTAGCCGGCGATACGACCCCTGCCGATCTCGTCGCGGACCTGAAGGACGGGATCTATGCCGTGGGCTTTGGCGGCGGGCAGGTCGATATCACCAACGGCAAGTTCGTGTTTTCCTGCACCGAGGCTTACCGCGTTAAAAACGGTGTCGTAGGCGCGCCGATTAAGGGCGCAACCCTAATTGGCGATGGCGCGACAGCGTTGAAGCAGATCAGGGGAATCGGCAACGACCTCGCGTTGGACCCCGGCATCGGCAATTGTGGCAAGGCAGGTCAGTGGGTGCCGGTTGGCGTCGGCCAGCCCAGCCTAATGATCGGAGGTCTGACTGTGGGTGGATCGGCCTAACCGACAAAAATTGTCGTCAATTTCTGAAATAATTTAAAACCTATTAACCGATACGATTCTAATCTGAAGAGGCTCTAAGACGAAGGTATGGTTCAAAGTGGAACGTTTCCCGACCACACACCACATCCCCACAGGATGCCGCTAGGTTCCATTACCTTCGTCTTCTGCGCTCTCGCCGGGTCGGGCCAGCGACCTATCGAAGGCTGTTGGCCAAACACGGAACGGCGCTTGCCGCCTTGCCGAATATCGCCGCCGCAGCGGGGGTATCCGACTATACAGCTTGCCCCGAAGGCGTCGTCGCTGCTGAACTAAAGGCTGGACATCAAGCCGGAGCATGGTTGCTGATGCAGCGCGATGAAGACTGGCCTACTATCATTAACGATCTGTCCGGTGCGCCGTCAATGTTATAGGCATTGGGGTAGGTTGAACTACTGCAACGGCCCGTGATCGCCATGGTCGGCGCGCGCAATGCATCGTCTCTTGGCACCCGCATGGCCAGGGCGTTGGCCGCCGGTCTGACCGCCGCAGGCTTTGTCGTCGTCTCCGGATTGGCACGCCGGATTGATGCGGCGGCCCATCACACCGCCCTGCAAGGCGGCACTGTCCCCGCGCAAGCGGGCGGGGTCGACGTCATTTATCCGCGCGAAAACAGGGTTCTGGCTGAACAGATTGCAGCCCACGGGCTACGCCTGTCAGAAATGCGGATGTGGCTGCAACCGCAGGCGCGGCATTTTCCCGCACGCAACCGCATCATCGCAGGCCTATCGCGCGCTGTGGTCATCGTCGAAGCAGCCGCAAAATCCGGCAGCCTCATTACCACCCGCAGTGCACTGGATGCGCACCGCGATGTGCTGGTAGTGCCTGGGCATCCTTTTGACGCCCGTGCCGCCGGGTGCAACATGCTGATCCGCGACAGGGTCACGCTGGTCCGCTCTGCCCCCGACGTGATCGAAGCTGTGGGCACCCTGCCCGGTGCAGCGCCCGAACTGCCGCTGCAAATGCCCTACCGTCCGCCCAAACCGCAACGCGGATTGCGCGAAAATGCAGCGCTGCACAACTTGATCCTGAACCGCCTGGGAGTGTCTCCAATGGCAGAGTATCAGCTGATCCGCGATCTTGACGGTGCCGCCCCAATCGTCGCCCCGGCGCTTGTCGACCTAAAGCTTGAGGGCCTGGTTGCCCAATCCGCTGGCGGCCTGTTGTCGCGCGCCAATTGACATAGCCGTTACAATTTAAAATAGTTTACCTTTAAAATCAATACACTAAACTAAATCATGTGGTTTGCCACTGGCGCTGCGCCGTTGGATTGACAACTTAGGGGCAAGCCGACCATGTTTCTCGGTCAATGTGCCCCCTAGTTAAAGCAAGGTTTTCCATGCCAGTTGTCGTTGTCGAATCCCCGGCGAAAGCCAAGACAATCAACAAGTATTTGGGACCGGACTTTACGGTGCTCGCGTCCTATGGTCACGTGCGGGACCTGCCGCCCAAGAACGGCTCTGTGCTGCCCGACGAAGACTTTGCCATGCTTTGGGAAGTTGGGAGCGATTCCAAAAAACACCTCAAGGCGATCGTCGACGCGCTGAAAGAAGACCCGCACCTGATCCTCGCGACCGACCCCGACCGCGAGGGAGAGGCCATTTCTTGGCACCTGCAGGAAGAGCTGAACAACAAGCGCGGGCTGAAAATTCAGTCAGCCAGCCGGGTCGTGTTCAACGCGATCACGAAAAGCGCTGTGACCGAGGCGATGAAGAATCCGCGCCAAGTCGATCAACCGCTGGTCGATGCCTATCTGGCCCGCCGCGCGCTGGATTATCTTGTCGGGTTCAACCTGTCACCAGTTCTTTGGCGCAAATTGCCCGGTGCGAAATCCGCTGGCCGAGTGCAGTCGGTCTGCCTGCGCTTGATTGTCGAGCGCGAGATGGAGATCGAGGTGTTCCGCAATCAGGAGTACTGGACCGTCCGCGCCGTTCTGGAAAACCCTCGCGGTGCCAACTACGAGGCGCGCCTGACCGTGCTGGGCGGCAAGAAGGTGGATAAATTCGATCTGGCCAACGGCACGCAGGCTGAAATGGCTGTGCAGGCAATCACGTCGCGCGATTTGTCTGTCATAAGCGTCGAGGCGAAGCCCGCAACGCGCAACCCTAGCCCACCCTTCATGACCTCGACCCTGCAACAAGAGGCCAGCCGCAAGTTTGGCATGGGCGCAAAGCAATGTATGAGCGTCGCCCAGCGCCTGTATGAGGCCGGTTTTATCACCTACATGCGGACCGACGGCATCGACATGGCCCCCGAGGCCGTGACCGGTGCCCGCGATGCGATCAAGACTAAGTTCGGCGGCGATTACGTCCCCAAGGACGCCCGCGTTTACAAGAACAAGGCGAAGAACGCGCAAGAGGCGCACGAATGTATCCGTCCGACCGACATGATGGTCGACGCCAGTCAGGCCGAAATCAAGGACGCCGATCAGCGCAAGCTGTATGACCTGATCTGGAAACGCACGCTGGCCAGCCAGATGGAAGCGGCGCGGATGGAACGCACGACCGTGGACGTTGGCAGCAAGGACCAGCAGGTCATGCTGCGTGCCAACGGTCAGGTCATGTTGTTCGACGGCTTTCTGCGCGTTTACGAAGAAGGCCGCGACGATAGCACAGAAGAAGAAGACAAGCGTCTGCCGCAAATCGAGCAGGGCGAAGTCGCGAAAAAGAAATCCGTCGACAGCGAGCAGCATTTCACCATGCCCCCGCCCCGCTATACTGAGGCAACGCTGGTCAAGCGCATGGAAGAGCTCGGCATCGGCCGCCCGTCCACCTATGCCAGCATCGTCACGACGATTCAGGATCGCGGATATGTCGAAAAGGACAAGAACCGCCTGATCCCGCAGGACAAGGGACGGCTGGTGACAGCGTTCCTATCGAACTATTTCCACCGCTACGTCGAATATGACTTCACTGCGGACCTAGAAAACCAGCTCGACAAGGTTAGCGCCGGCGAGGGTGATTACAAGAAATTGCTTGAACGGTTCTGGCGCGATTTTTCGGCTGCGATTGCCGAAACCGCTGATCTGCGCATTGGCGAGGTGCTGGACAAGATCAATGAGGTACTGGAGCCGCACCTGTTCCCCGATACCGGTGATGGCACCGACCCGCGCCTGTGCCCGAACTGCGGCGCAGGCCGTCTCTCGATGCGCACCGCACGGTCCGGCGGAGCATTTATCGGCTGTTCGAATTACCCCGAATGCCGCTACACTCGCCCCTTTGGCCCGCCCGATCCAGAGGCGGAGAAGTCGGCAATTCCGCCCGACGGCAAACTGCTGGGCGAAGATCAAGGCGACGAAATCCGCATCTTTAAAGGCCGCTTTGGCCCCTTCGCCCAGCGCGGTGCCGCAACCGAGGAAACACCTAAGCCGCCTCGCCAATCCGTGCCTGCCGCGTGGGAGCCTGAAGAGGTCAGCCTGGAAGACGCCGTGCGTCTGCTTGCCCTGCCCCGTCTGATCGGCCCACACCCCGAAGATGGCATCAATGTCTGGGCTAATATTGGACGCTATGGCCCCTATCTGAAACACGCCGACACGACCTCGGACCGGGGCGGCACCAATGCCAATCTGGAAGGGCTGGACGACGTCTGGACCGTTGGCATGAACCATGCTGTACAGTTGCTAGCCGAAAAGATCGCGAGCCGCGGTGCTCGTGGCAAGGCCGCCGCGGCATTGCGAGAGCTGGGCGAGCACCCGCAAGCGGGCGGTCCGGTCAATATCTATGACGGCAAATATGGCCCCTACGTGAAGTGGGACAAGCTTAACGCGACCATCCCGGACACCATCACGTCAGAGGATCTGACGCTAGCGCAGGCTGTTGATCTACTGGACGAACGCGCCGCAAAATCCGGAAAGCCCAAGCCGGCGGCCAAGAAGAAGGCCGCTCCGAAAAAGGCCGCGGCCAAAAAGCCTGCTGCGAAAACGGCGGCTAAGAAACCAGCCGCAAAAGCAGCAACCAAAACGGCGGCTAAGAAACCAGCCCCAAAGAAAGCCGCGCCGAAGGCGAAGCCAGCGGCAAACGACGATGACGACGGCGACGTCCTCGAATAAGTGCCAAACGGCGGCATCAGATTGACATTGCCCGGCGCGCCTAGCACGTTCGCCGGGCAATTCATTTTTGAGGGTGCGAGATGAAGAAAGTCTATGGCTCTGCCGCCGAGGCGCTAGACGGTCTGTTGACCGATGACATGTTAATTGCGGCAGGAGGCTTTGGTCTGTGCGGAATCCCCGAGCTGCTGCTGGGCGCGATTAAAGAGTCGGGCGTAAAGGGGCTGACCTTTGCGTCCAACAACGCGGGCGTCGACGATTTTGGCATCGGCATACTGTTGCAGACTAAACAGGTGAAGAAGATGATCTCTTCTTACGTGGGCGAGAATGCCGAGTTTATGCGCCAGTATTTGGCGGGCGAGTTGGAAGTCGAGTTCAACCCCCAAGGCACGCTGGCTGAACGTATGCGAGCCGGAGGTGCTGGCATTCCTGGATTTTACACCAAGACAGGCGTCGGAACCCAGATCGCTGAGGGCAAGGAACACAAGGACTTTGACGGGCAGACCTATATCATGGAACGCGGTATCGTCGCTGATCTGGCCATCGTGAAAGCTTGGAAAGCGGATCCGACCGGTAATTTGGTGTTCCGCAAGACGGCTCGCAACTTCAATCCGCCCGCTGCCATGTGCGGCAAGGTCTGCGTGGTCGAGGTCGAAGAGATCGTGCCGACAGGCAGCCTTGATCCTGACAGCATCCACCTGCCCGGCGTCTATGTGCACCGCATAATTCAAGGCGACCACGAAAAGCGTATCGAACAGCGCACGACGCGCAAGAAGGAGTCCGTATAATGGCTTGGGACCGCAACCAGATGGCGGCACGGGCCGCAGAGGAACTGCAGGACGGCTGGTATGTGAACCTGGGGATCGGCATCCCGACGCTGGTCAGCAACTATATCCCCGACGGCATCGAAGTGACGCTTCAGTCGGAAAACGGCATGCTTGGCATGGGCGCATTCCCGATAGAAGGCGAAGAAGACGCCGACCTGATCAATGCAGGCAAGCAGACGATCACCGAGCTGCCGCAGACCGCGTTCTTTGATTCCGCCACGTCATTTGGCATGATCCGGGGCGGCAAGATCGCGATGGCGATCCTTGGCGCGATGGAAGTTGCTGAAAACGGCGACCTGGCGAACTGGATGGTCCCCGGCAAGCTTATCAAGGGCATGGGCGGGGCGATGGACCTTGTCGCTGGCGTGCAGCGCGTTGTCGTCGTCATGGATCACGCCAACAAGCACGGCGACTCCAAGGTGCTGAAATCCTGCACCCTGCCCCTGACGGGTGCCGCCGTCGTGGACCGTATCATTACGAACCTTGGCGTGCTGGACGTTGTCGAAGGCGGATTGCGGATCGTGGAATGCGCCGATGGCGTAACAGAGGACGAGTTGCGCGCGGCAACCGAGGCGACAATCGTCAATTGATCAAGGCGGGGCGGGCCACATTGGCCCGACCGCTACCTATGACCTGTTGACTGCAAAGACGCAGCCGTCGCTGACCAGTTCCGGCGGCGTCAGGCACAGCCCACGCGCCACGGCAAAGGCGGCTAGCACCTTTGGCACATAGCCGCGGGTTTCTGGGAACGGCGGAACACCCTTGTTATCGCGCACGGACCCTTCGCCAGCGTTATATCCGGCAAGAACCATAATCGGGTCGCCGTCGAACTTGTTCATCAGCCAATCCAGATAGGCCACGCCGCCCTTGATGTTCTGTGCGGGTGACAGGCTGTCAGTCACGCTGAACCGGGCGGCAGTATCTGGCATCAGTTGCATCAGCCCTTGCGCCCCTGCTCCGCTGACCGCCTGTGCGTTTCCAGCGCTCTCTACACTAATCAACGCCAGCACCAGCGCCGGGCTGACCTTTGTTCCGACGGTCGCCTTCAGAATTTCGATCCCGTGCGCGGCTGCGATGTCCTGTAATGACTGCAGACGCGGGACAGGCACCGACTTGCCCGCTGGCGGCTGTGCAATGACGCTGAGCGCATCGTGCAGACGCCCCGGTCCGCTATCCGCCAGATCAGGAGAGATCGTGGACCAGAACCATGCCAAGCCCGACGGCTGCGGCACGCGGGCGGTGGCACCGTCCGGTGTCATGACAAGCGCAGCGGTCTGCGTGAGTTTGGTGGCGAACATCGTTGCGGGGGCAGCATTAGGGTCGACTTGAACGGTAATGCGCGATCCACCAGACTTGGGTACGCCAACCCGCTTAAAGGTAAAGTCAGGCTGCAAACGGCTTTCTGCCCGAATATCCGCTGCACCCATCATCAGCCCGGCCACAACAAGGCAGCCCGCCGTAAAGATTTTCATAATTTGTCCGTCCTGCTCGACGTTTGTTTTGCCAGCAAGTTCGCAGGTTCGGGGTGAGATTACTACTTTGACTTGAACAATGCGCCAATTCCGCCAGCATTCGACGCAAACGCGCAACGGAGAAGCGAAATATTTATAAAGCATTAACGAAATAAATAAAGCAAAAATAATACTTTACCCACATATTTGTCAATTTTCGGGGCTAGCCCAAAATGGTGCGAAACAGGCCCAATTTCAGACGCATTCATCGGGCAAACATAAGTCATCCAAACCGGAGACCGGCGAATAAGAGGTCCATCGCACTTATCCGGCGAGGGATAGCAAACAATAGCGATACCCTGAGGAGGGAATTAACATGCTGAACTTTATCAAAAACTTCCGTGAAAACGAAGACGGTGCTGTGACTGTTGACTGGGTCGTCCTGACCGCCGCCATCGTGGCCCTTGGCCTGCTGGTCGGCAACCAAATTATGATCGCTGCTAACAAGGAAGTAGCGGATATCGCAACAGACATGTCTACTGGAGCGACTGTGCCGACCGCACTAGTTAACTAACCGCACTAATGGACGTTTCATGGGGCTACGTCAGACCACTGACATAGCCTCGCAAAAACGGGTAACGCAAATTCGACTCCATGCAGCTCAATTACATTTAAAAAAATTTAATATCAAAAGGTTGCGCTGATCTTTTCGCTTTTTCGTGTTGCCCAACAAAGTACACGCCCGAGTCAAATTTTGGACGGATTCAATAGACTACATAGCGATATCCAAGACGGGGAGCGGGCCACTAAGAGACAGGCTCGCATTGCGCCGGCAAGGGATGCAAAACACTAGCGATACCCTGAGGAGGGAATTAACATGCTTAACTTTATCAAAAACTTCCGTAACGACGAAGACGGTGCTGTGACTGTTGACTGGGTCGTCCTAACCGCCGCCATCGTGGCTCTGGGCCTGCTGGTCGGCAACCAAATTATGATCGCTGCTAACAAGAAAGTAGCAGTTATCGCAACAGACATGTCTACTGGAGCGACGGTGCCGACCGCACTAGTTAACTAACCGCACTAATGGACGTTTCATGGGGCTACGTCAGACCACTGACGTAGCCTCGCGAAAACGGGTAACGCAAATTCGATTCCATGCAGCTCAATTACATTTAAAAAATTTAACATCAAAAGGTTGCGCTGATCTTTTCGCTTTTTCGTTTTGTCCAACAAAGTACATGCCCGGGTCAAATTTTGGACGCATTCAATGGACTACATGGCGATATCCAAGACGGGTAGCGGGCCACTAAGCCGACATTCCCCAAGTGGCCTGCCATTCGACGTCAAGATTGTCTGATTGGGCCAGCGGATCAAGCGTTTTTCGTTCCGAGCGGCGTGCGCGGTCGGGTCGAAGGGCTTGGGCTCGCATCTCTCGGGCCCTGCGACCACGTTTTTCAGCGCGGTGGACAGACTTGTCCAGCCGCTTTCGTTCAGTTTGGGTCTTGATCGCAGTTACGCGCATGACGGTTGCGTTCGTAATCGGCGGATAGCGGCAAGGATGGCACGAACCATGCGGCCGGTCACGGTCACCTCGGCCAGTTGGAAGGTGATGGCGCGGGCGTGACGCACCACGCGGCCCCCTATCTTGATCAGCTTGTGCTGCAGGCTCGTCAGCGACCAGTCCGCCATCGCCGCGGGCAGGTCGACGCAGCGCAGGAAGGTGGCCAAATTATAGGCCAGTGCTTGCAGTTGCAGCCGCACCTCGTTGTCGCGGAACCGCTTGCACGACAGCCGGGTCCAGCGGAAGGCGTACTTGCCATCCTTGATATGCTGCTCGGCGGTGCCGCTCTGATTATAGAACCGCACCACCCACTAGGGCTCCATGGGCATGTTGGTGACGATGAAGCCCACACGGGGGAAAAGTTCGCCCGGATGCCATTCGATCTTGGCGATGACGCGGCGCTCCTCGTCCCAGCTTTGTGCCTGGTAATGGAAGTCTTCGAAGAACAGTTTGAGCTTGGTCAGCGGAGGACGCCCGACCGGCCGGGTCAACCGGTGCGCGATCTTCTCGCGAAGCACGGAATTGGCGGGCAGCCGGATGGCGTAGAAGTAGCACGCCTCTTCAAGCCGTGCGTAGATCGCGGGGCTGGCATAAGCGGCGTCGGCGCTGTGGACGTAGCCGTGCCGCAGGGCACAGCGTTCCAGCATTCCGAACTGGTTGAACACAAAGAGCGAATGGTAGCAGGTGCAGTCGAAATGCCCGCTCCAGGCGGTGCCCTCTTGCTCGCCATGGGTCGGGCTGACCGAACTGTCCATGTCCGGCGCGATATACTTCAGCCCATTGTGGCCATGAAATCGGTCAATCCACTGACCGTTCAGATCGGCCAGCGCCGCCCGGTTCTCCGGTAGGGCCAGCGTCTCGGTTTCAAAGCGACCCATCTGCGTGGCTGACGAAGCTTGGGCGTCGACAGCACGCCCGCCCACGATCTGGCCAAGGGCCAGCCGGTCAGCGTCTTTGACGTCCTCTTAGCCCGCCAGCCTGCCATAGACCAATTGCAGGAATTGGCCATCGAGCCGGTGTGTCGTGTTCTTTCGTCTGCGGTTGTCAGACAGCACGCACGACGCAAGATCAGAAAGCCCGAGCGCGTCATCCAGTTCACGCACCACAAGCAGACCACCATCCGAACTGAGCTACGTGCCGCGACATTCCAGCCGCACCCGACGGTCGAAATCAACCCGATCACCCCGCTCGGAACCTAAACCCTCTGGGTGACCCATAAAATCCGCCCTTCATCGTCTATAATGCGATGAAATATATCGAAATTGTAGCGTTCAAGACAGCAAAATTTGCGAACTACTTGGGAAATGTAGGCTAAGAGGCCGGAACGCAGAGATCCTTTGAGGGATGTAAAACACTAGCGATACCCTGAGGAGTGAGGATTTTTCACTATATTAAAAACTTCCGCAACGATGAAGACGGTGCTGTAACTGTTGACTGGGTCGTCCTGACCGCTGCCATCGTTGCCCTGGGCCTGGTGGTCGGTACGCAAGTGCGGACCGCCACCGTCGCAAAGACCGCAGATATCACTTGGGCCATCGGGTTGTCCGCGCCAGTAACCACAGCCAACGGTACTTAATATTATCTAAACTTTCCACACAAAGCCGTACTTTCAAGACGCGTCTTTTTGTTTGTCCAGGGCACGAAAGCACGAAAGCACCATAGCCCCGCCGCATGTTTGCCGCATTGCATTGCGATGGTCGGTCATGGCGTTGAAATCAGAGGACGTGGACATGAAGGCCTTTATTCAGAAATTCTTTACCGACGAAGATGGTGCCGTCACCGTCGATTGGGTGGTGCTGACTACTGCGACCGTCGGCCTTGGCCTGATCATCGTCGTGGCCATCAAGCCTTCGACAATAGTCAAAGCAGAACACATTGCCGACGTCATCGCCACAACCGAACCGAGCTGACCTCGGCGCTGATTTAGCGAAACTTGCTATAACGCCCGACTCATATTTGCGGGAACCACGAAAGGATAAAACATGCGTGCAGTATTTGGACTGGTGCTGGTTCTGGGCATGGCGCTTGCGGGCTTTGCAGTCTTAATGGTAAAGGGCTATGTTGCCGACACAGAGTCCGCTTTGATTGCAGAACGCCAACGCACGGCTCAGGTTGTAGAAACTGTTGAAGTGCTGGCCGTCAAAGTGCCAAAAGCCTTTGGCGACACCCTTATGCCAGAAGACCTGACAACAATTCGATATGCCAAGGAATTCCTACCAGAAGGATACTTTGCAACCGAAACAGACCTATTCCCAGAAGGCCTGGACATCAGCCGATCAGTGCTGGTCTCGATGGATGTGAACGAAATCATCTTGATGTCCAAAGTGACGCCGCAGGGCCAGATCGCTGGCATCGCGCACACCCTGCGCCCCAAGATGCGGGCCTTTACGATCAACGTCGATGCATCGACGGGCGTATCCGGCTTTCTGCGCGCCGGCAACCGTGTGGACGTCTACTGGACCGGATCGGTCAACCATACGACAGTTCAGGATGAAACGCATCTCATTGGGTCGTCTATCGAACTAGTCGCAATCGACCAAAGCACGGACCGGAACAGTACCAAGACCGAAATTCCTCGTACTGTGACTGTCCAGGTCAGCCCGGCCGACGTGGCGCGGTTGGCGCAAGCGCAGTCCGAAGGCAAGCTGAGCCTGTCACTGGTCGGATCCGACTCTGCACTGAACGCTGTGGCCGATGGCGAACAGGCCATCACCTTGCCAAAGCCGCCAGCAGCGCCCGTCGTCGTTGCAGATGCACCGGTCAAAGTAGCCCCTGTGTCGCAGGCTTGCTACACTATTGTCCGCCGAGGAACTGAAAAAGTGCAGGCTGAAATCGCCTGCACCAACTGATCGCAGACCACTAAAAACGCACTGGGAACTCATTCCCGGTGCATTTTTTTATGTCCGTCCTGTCATGCAGGGTTCCCAAAAACTACAATCTGTTGCGATTTACCCACAGCAACTTCACCCTGCAAACCATTGATTATTGCAATAATCATGCCGTCCGGTCATGTTATGTTCAATGACGGAAAATAGTTTCCGCTAAGGCGTGATCAGAGAGGCAGGTCACAATGAAATATGACAGATTCATGAAGGCCGCGGTTGCGAGCCTATCACTGGCGATTGGAAGTATTCCGATCACATCGTATGCGGAAACATTGCGTGTTGTGCGCGGTTCGGCATCCGCCCCGTTGGCGGTCCCGATGAACCGGGCCATCGTTGTCGAGAGCGACGAACCTTTCGCGGAAATTTCCATCGCAAACCCTGGCATCGCAGACATATCGTCTTTGTCGGACCGCACGATATACTTGCTGGGTAAGGAACCGGGGCGCACGACGATGACGATTTTGGGGCCCGAAGGCCGCTTGATCAGCAACGTCGAGGTGCAGGTCACCCCAGACATCGCCGAGTTCAAGGAACGGTTGGAACAGATTCTGCCGGGCGAGCCGATCGAGGTGCGCACCGCGAACAACGGCATCGTGCTATCCGGCACCGTCAGCAGCACCGCGCGACTTGACCGCGCACTGGAACTGGCAGAGCGTTATGCGCCGGAACGTGTCTCAAATCTGATGAGCGTCGGCGGCACCCAGCAGGTCATGCTGAAAGTTCGTTTTGCCGAAATGCAGCGCAACGTCAGCAAATCGCTCGCGTCTTCCATGGCGGCGCGGGGCACGGCCCTGAACGGGAATCTTAGCACGACGGGCGGCACCGGATCGCTTGTCAACTCTGGTGCCGTGTCTAACACGTTCAGCGGATCGACGCCGGCCTCCAACGCAAACAACGGCGCATTCCTGTTCGGCTTCAATGCTGGCGGGCTGGAAGTCGGAATTCTGCTGGAAGCCTTGGAATCCCGCGGCGTCGTGCGAACCTTGGCCGAACCGAACCTGACAGCCCTGTCGGGTCAAGAAGCCAAGTTTCTGGCCGGCGGCGAATACCCCGTGCCCATTTCGCAAGAGGGCGGACAGATTTCTGTCGAATACAAACCCTTTGGTGTAGAACTGAGCTTTGTCCCCCGGGTTGTCGATGGCGACATCATCAATTTGGAACTGATGGCTGCAGTGTCGTCGATTGACCCCTCATCTGGCTTTACCGCCAACGGCTTTACCGTCAACGCGTTCAAGCGGCGCGAAACATCGACCACGGTCGAAATGCGCGACGGCGAAAGCTTTGCCATCGCTGGATTGTTGTCGGATGACTTCACCGATCTGAACGGTCAGGTGCCATGGCTGGGCGATGTGCCCGTACTGGGTGCCCTGTTTCGCAGCGTCGAATACAGCCGTAAACAGACCGAACTGGTCATTGTCGTGACCCCGCATCTGGTCACACCGACCCGTGGTCTGGCACTGGCGCTACCGACGGACCGCGTGCAACCGCCAACCGAAAAGGACCTGTTCCTGTTCGGCCGCGTGGCGGCATCGAACGCGCCCAAATCGGGCGGCGCTGCTGAAGTGGCACGTCAGGACTTTAGCGGGTCCTACGGCTATGTGATGGAATGATAGGGGCGGCATGATGAAGATTTTCCTAACAGCGACGGCAGCAGCCCTGACCCTGATGGGCTGCGCCCAGGAGGCTGGAATGCCGCGCGATGCCGCGCTTCCGGCGGGCTCTGCCGGTCTGAGCCCTGACTTTGGGGCGGCGACCACCGCCAACATGCAAGCGATGATAAACCCCGATAACGCGACCATCCAACTGGGCGAGCGTTTTGCGGCCGAAGTTGACACCACGGTGACGTTTGCCTTCAACTCTAGCCAGTTGGACGCAGAGGCGCAGTCTGTGTTGATCACGCAGGCCAATTGGATCCGGCAGTTCCCTGAAATCCGGTTCAACGTCTATGGTCACACAGATCTGGTTGGCAGCGCATCTTACAACAAACGACTAGGCCTAGCCCGCGCCAATGCGGTGGTGAACTTCCTGCAGACCCAAGGGATCAGCCGTTCGCGGCTGGAAGCGCTTGTATCTTATGGCGAAACCCGCCCGGTCATCGCAACCCAGGCACCCGAACAGCAGAACCGCCGGACCGTTACCGAAGTGTCTGGCTTCATCAAAGGTTCGCCCATGCTGCTGAATGGAAAATACGCCGAAGTTATCTTCCGCGAATATATAGCAAGCGCGCAGCCTGTTTCAGTGTCGAACTCGATTTCCGGGTCGCTCGGCTCGCAGTAATAAATTACCGCAGGCGACTGCTGCCGCCTTCACTGTAACGTGACGCGCATCATGTAATGCGCGTCAACAGTGCTCCCCGAAACATCTGATCGTGCCATCTGAACGCACAATCAATCGGATTTGGTCCCAATCTCGACAATATTAACCGTCAAAACCGATCCAACGGGTCAGTCTACTTCTGCACGATGCAGGACAGACGCAGGCACAGGCACCGGGTGATCGTGACGGGACCTTAAGACATCCCTCATATACCCGCGTGGCTCCCAACTGAATGAGGACGTCCAGCATGAGTAGCAACGCAGTTCTAATATCCGATGGCACCGCACTGTTGGCCTGCACTATCAGTCGCGATGTGCAGATCTTTGATCTGCTAATTGAAGACATGGAATCAGCACTTGGCGAAAGCTGGGGTGACCTGAGTTTCCACGATGCACTTGCGTTCCTGCGCCAGCCCGAAGCGGCAGAGCTGCGGTTTCTTGCCGTCGCCATGGATAAAGAGGACGAAGTCAACATCGATCGCATCGCCGCCATCATCAGCGCGGCCAAAAAGCAAGAGATCAAGGTCATCTTAATCACAGATGACGTCAGCCCAGCTGCGCTTCACAAACTGCTGCGCGAAGGCTGCGACGAATTCGTCCCCTACCCGCTGCCAGAAAATGAACTGGCGAATGCGATTGAGCGGATCCTGACATCCGCGGCCAAAATCACAGTCGCGCCTGAATTGCAAAACCAGCGAAAGGCCACCGGCATCCATGACGGTGTGCTGATCGCAGTGCACGGTATGGCCGGTGGCACCGGGGCCACGACCTTTGCAGTCAATCTAGCTTGGGAATTGTCGCTGCAGGACAAGAAAAATCCACCCCGCGTTTGCGTGCTGGATCTTGATCTGCAGTGCGGCTCCGTCTCGACCTATCTTGACCTGCCGCGCCGCGAGGCCGTGCTGGAAATTATGTCCGACACAGAGGCATTGGATAGTACCGCCTTTATGCAGGCTCTTTTATCCTACGACGGAAAAATGCACGTGCTGACGGCACCGACGGACATGATCCCGATGGACCTAATCACCAGCGCCGATGTATCACGGGTGCTGGAACTAGCGCGAACCAATTTTGATTACGTCGTGATCGACATGCCATCAGTGATGGTGGAATGGTCGCAAACCGTTTTGGAAACAGCCCATATCTATTTCGCAACGCTGGAACTGGACATGCGGTCGGCGCAGAACACCCTGCGCGTGAAACGCGCCCTTCAGTCAGAGGATCTGCCATTCGACAAGCTGCGCTTTGTGCTGAACCGGGCCCCAGGGTTTACCGACCTGTCCGGCAAGGCGCGGGTCAAGCGGCTCGGCGAAAGCCTTGGCATCTCAATCGACGTGCAACTGCCAGACGGCGGCAAGCAAGTCGCGCAGACGGGTGATCACGGCACGCCACTCGCCGTGAACGCGCCTAAAAACACCCTGCGCAAGGAAATCGCGAAACTCGCGGCTTCAGTCCACGCGGTCAATCAGACCGAACACGCCGAAGCACGCGGTTGAGGGAAAGGCACATCATGTTCTCGAAGTATAAAAAGTCCGGCGGCGCGGCGGCACCCGCAGTCGGTGCAACCTCTGCCAAAGCGAAACCGGCCATGTCAGCCGTCACGGCGATGGTGGCCGAGGACGCGCCGCGCAAATCCCTGATGAAAGCCATGCCAGGCCGCCCGGCAGAGGTCGCGACGGGTGATCGTGACAAAAAGCGCAAGGAACGTCTGGGCGAGATTAAGCTGGAACTCCACAAGGCCCTGCTGGACAACCTGAACCTTGCGGCGCTTGAAAATGCCGGCGAGACTGAACTGCGGAACGAAATAAACGCCATCGCGAACGAGACCCTGGAAGAAATGGGCATCATCCTGAACAAGGACGAACGCGCCAGCCTGACGCAGGATCTTTTCTTCGAGGTAACCGGCCTTGGGCCGCTGGAAACGCTGCTAAAGGATGACACGGTCAACGATATTCTAGTCAACGGCCCGCGGCAGATCTTTGTCGAACGCGCCGGAAAGTTGGAACTGACCGACATCACCTTTAAGGACGAAAAGCACCTGCTGCGGATCATCGACAAGATCGTCTCTGCCGTGGGTCGCCGTGTTGACGAAAGTAACCCTTATGTCGACGCCCGCCTGGCAGATGGCTCGCGCTTCAACGCGATGGTCGGCCCGATTGCCGTCGATGGCTCGCTCGTCTCAATCCGGAAATTCAAAAAGGACAAGCTGGGTATTGATGACCTGGTAAGATTCGGTGCCTTTTCTGAAGAAATGGCCGCATATCTGCAAGCCGCTGTCGCCACACGGCTGAATATCATCGTCTCTGGCGGCACCGGTTCGGGTAAGACGACCACGCTGAACGCGCTATCGTCCTTTATCGACAACGACGAACGTATCCTGACGATCGAAGATACGGCCGAACTTCAGCTGCAACAGGTCCACGTTGGCCGTATGGAAAGCCGTCCGCCCAACGTCGAAGGCAAAGGCGCGGTCAGCCAGCGCGACTGTCTAAAAAACGCCCTGCGGATGCGTCCGGACCGGATCATCGTCGGCGAGACGCGCGGCGAGGAAGTGATCGACATGTTGCAGGCCATGAACACGGGCCACGACGGATCCATGACCACAATCCACGCCAACTCTGCGCGTGACGGCGTGTCCCGTCTGGAAAACATGATCGCCATGGCCGGCATCGAAATGCCGATCAAGGCGATGCGCAGCCAGATTTCATCGGCTGTGAACCTGATCGTCCAGGCCTCGCGCCTGCAGGACGGCTCGCGCCGCATGACGTCCATTACCGAAATCACCGGCATGGAAGGCGACGTGATCTCTATGCAGGAGATCTTCAAGTTTCAGCGCGTCGGCCTGACGCCCGAGAACAAGATCATCGGTCACTTCACCGCGACCGGCGTGCGCACTCATTTTTCCGACCGTTTCAAGCTGTGGGGCTACGATTTGCCGCCGCAGATTTTCGAACCCCTGGTTGCGGAGTAACGCATCATGATTTCCGCCGAACCGCTTATCTACATTGCGATCTTTGCTTCTGTTATCTTCGTGGTGCAGGGCATTTACTTGATGCTTTTCGGTAAATCGATCACCATGAATGGCAAGGTGAACCGCCGGCTGAAGCTGCTTGAAAAAGGCGGCAACCGCGAAAAGGTTCTGGAGCAACTCCGCAAGGAGATGACTCAGCACATAAAATCGCAAAGCATCCCGCTTTATTCTATTTTAGCTGGCAAGGCGCAACGTGCCAACATTGCGTTTACGCCACCGCAGATCATCATGCTGATGGGCGGCGTCAGCGTCATGGCCTTCTTTGGTCTGACCATCATGACCGAAGTTGCCCCCACAACCCGCGTCGCAATCGCAATCGGCATGGGCGTTGGCGGTGTTTTCATGTGGATCAGCGGCAAGGCGAACAAGCGAATGGCTCTGCTCGAAGAACAACTGCCCGAAGCGGTCGAACTGATGGTGCGATCCCTGCGCGTTGGCCACCCGTTTTCGGCCGCGATTCAGAACGTTGCAAAGGAGCTGGCCGACCCGCTGGGCACCGAAATGGGCGTCATTGCGGACGAGGCTGCTTACGGGCGCGATATGGGCGAAACGCTCAAGGCGATGGCTGAACGTCTTGATAGCCAGGATTTGCGCTTTCTGGCTGTGGCAGTCACGATCCAGCAGACATCAGGCGGCAACCTAGCCGAAATTCTTGACGGGCTGGCCAAAGTGATCCGTTCTCGCTTTCGCTTATTCCGCCGTGTCAAAGCTATCACATCCGAGGCGAAATGGTCCGGCAAACTGCTCTCCGCCTTTCCGATTTTGGCGTTGATCATGATCAACCTAATCCAGCCCGGCTACTTCGACGAAGTGATGGACAAGCCAATTTTCATCCCCGCCTGTCTGGTCGTCACCGGCTTTCTGGTTCTGAACCTGATCGTCATGCGCGCGCTCGTGAACATCAAGGTGTAAGGACTGAACATGTCAATTATCACGAATATCAACGGTATGCTCACCGATATTCTGGGCCCGTTCGGCGGCGTCATGCTGGTGGGCTTTGTCGGGGTCATCATGATCCTGGTCACCCTGCCCGTCCTGCTGAAAAAGCAGGCTGATCCGCTGGATAAACTGAAGACTGCCAACCGCGCCCCAACCATCAAAGCCGGCGGCAAGTTAGAACGTCTGCGCGCGCCGTCCAGCAAGGACAAGCTGGAAAAATACGCCGCCTTTCTGGAACCTCAGAACGCCGAGGCTTACTCTGCGGCACGACTGACACTGCTGCAGGCAGGCTACAAGTCCAAGAATTCGGTCCGCACCTTTCACTTTTCGCAGTTTGCCCTTGGCGTTTTGGGCCTGATCCTTGGTGGCCTTTACGCCCTGCTCAAGGCGCAAACCGGCGAGGTGACTCAGCAGTTCATGATGATAACACTGCTTGCGCCAGGTTTCGTTGGCTACATGCTGCCAAAATACTGGATCACCCGCCGTGTCGCTGCCCGTAAGGAAGCCATCGAGTACGGCTTCCCAGACAGCCTCGACATGTTGCTGGTCTGCGTGGAAGCCGGGCAATCGTTGGACCAGTCGATCCTGCGTGTTGCCCGCGAATTGAAATCCGGATTCCCCGATCTGGCATTCGAATTCGAGCTAGTCAGCCAAGAGATGAAGGCCGGTAAAGGCAAAGAAGCCGTGCTGCGCGACATGTCGGAACGCTGCGGCGTGCAGGACATCTCTTCCTTCACGACGGTTCTGATCCAAAGCCAGCAATTCGGCACCTCGATCGCCGATGCGCTTCGGGTCTATGCTTCGGAAATGCGTGACAAACGAGTGATGCGCGCCGAAGAAGCTGCAAACAAGCTGCCGACCAAGATGACGCTGGCCACGATGATGTTGACCGTGCCGCCACTTTTGCTCATCCTGATCGGACCCTCGCTCTACGGTATCACGCAAAGTATGGGGGGCGGGAACTGAACCGATGATCCAACCCAGCAGCGGCACCGCCGTAGCGATATTTCTTGCACTGGCCGCCTGTTCATCAGTCGGCCCGCTTGCATCTGGCGATGGCGTCTTTGCCCCCGGCGTAGCCGGCAAAGCAGAGGTTGACAACCTTATCGTCGGCCACCGCCTGATGGCCGCCGGCGAATACGAATTGGCGCTTTATGCCTATACCCGCGCTGCGGCCGTTCAGGGACTGGATGTCGATACCTTGTCGGCGCTGGGATCCGCAAACTTGCGCTTAGGACGGCTGGGCCAAGCCGAAGGTCTACTGCGCCGCGCTGCAAAAGAGGCTCCCGATTTCGCCCCCATCTGGAACAATTTGGGCGTGCTTTTGATGGAAAAGGGCGATTTTGCCGAAGCGGCAGAGGTTTTCCGTCGCGCATATGCCACGGATAACGGGAATTCTGACGAGATCCGAGAGAACCTGCGCTTGGCACTATCTAAACGCGACGCCGTTATTTACGATCCTGCGGAAGAGAACCAGAATTTTGAACTGGTCCGGCTTACCGATGATGACACCATAGAGCCGCTTTGAGGCAGAAGCAGGAAAGGACGCATGAAAATGCGCCATACCGTTATTTTATGTCTGGCCGGAACGTTGGCCCTGTCTGCATGCGGCGCGCGAGATGGCGATGCTGAAGTGCGACGCGCCATGCAGGATTTGAACTCTATTGAGAGCGCGAACCTGAACGACGTGATGCTGACGGTTGGCGATCCCGAAGAATCCGTAAAATATTTCAACGGTGCCTTGGCGAATGACCCAAACCGGGTTGATCTGCAGCGCGGGCTCGCCAAATCGCTGGTCCGCAGTGGCCGCTCGACCGAGGCTGTGACGACCTGGCAGCTGGTCATCTCTCACCCGGCCTCGAACCTTGATGACCGGGTCGATATGGCCGATGCGCAAATTCGCGCGAACCAGTGGGACGCCGCGGCCGCGACGCTGAACGCCATTCCGCCAACCCATGAAACCTTTAATCGCTACAAGCTGGAGGCAATGATCGCCGACAGCAAGCAGCAGTGGTCAAAGGCTGACAGCTTTTATCTGACCGCCGTTGGCATGACGACGACGCCCGCCAACACCATGAATAACTGGGGTTATTCCAAGCTGACTCGCGGTGATTATCTCGGTGCAGAGCGGTTATTCACCGACGCCTTGCGGCAGGACAGCAACCTGTTCACTGCCAAGAACAACCTGATCCTGGCCCGCGGCGCACAGCGCAAATATGATCTACCAGTTGTCCCGATGACCCAGGTCGAGCGCGCGCAGTTGCTCTACACAATGGCACTCACCGCGATCAAGCAAAACGACGTGACCACTGGCAAGGGTTTGCTGCGCGAAGCCATCGACACCAACCCTCAGCACTTTGAAGAGGCCGCGCGGTCTTTGCGTGCATTGGAAGAGGCGTAACAAATGGTCCTGCCTGGCGCTGCTGCATGGTGGTTTTTGATCGTTGCGGTGCCCGTCGGCCTGTGGGTCGCCTATACCGACCTTTCGCGGATGAAGATCACCAACGCCGCCGTCTTGGCTCTGTTCGCCGGCTACGTCGTGCTAGGGTTCTTCGCTCTGCCGCGCGAGGCTTACCTTTGGGGCTATGTGCACATGATCGTCGTGCTGGTCATTGGTGTGGCGCTGAACGCGGTCGGCGCGGTCGGGGCGGGTGACGCAAAATTCGCCGCCGCAGCGGCACCGTTAATCGCGACAGGTGACATCGCCCCGCTACTCTACCTATTTTCACTCTGCCTGTTGGGCGGCTGGGCCATTCATCGCATCGCGCGGATGACCCCCCTGCGCCGCCTTGCACCAGAGTGGGCCAGCTGGACATCGGGCCGCCGCTTTCCCATGGGCCTACCCTTGGCAATGACCTTGCTTGCCTATCTGGGGCTGGCAATCTATCGTGGGTACTGACCCTGCGGGGCGCAAATTGCCCCCGCGGGGAAACCATTTGTCCATGTTTTAGCCATAAAGCACTGCCATACAGATAGGACACCGGGGGGTCGCTCCGTTGCTTTGATGGGGTCGATCTTTTGAACATGCACAACACCGGGGTCATGGCCCCACCCAGCCCGCGCACTCTGGATGGTATGGCCCTGCCCCTGCCAACGATGCGGGACATTCTGGTCAAGACTATGTTCCGCATGAACCTGACCATGGTGACGCAAATTTCGCGCGCAGTCTGTCTGCCTGTCAACGTGACGCAGGAACTGGTCGATCTGGCCCGCAGCCAACTACTGCTGGAAGCGACCGGCAGCTTGTCGTCCTCTGGCAATTCCGAAATGGGCTACCAGCTGACCGACGCGGGCCGTAACCGCGCGAGCGACGCGTTGAAACAGTCCGAATATTATGGCGCCATGCCCGTGCCACTGGGCATCTACAGTGAACAGATCAAGCGGCAATCGATCCGCAACATCCAGATTACGCGCGATCAGCTGACCACTGCGATGGGCCACCTGATCTTGCCGCCCGCCTTGATCTCCAACCTCGGCCCTGCCGTCAGCTCTGGCCGGTCCATCCTGATGTATGGCCCGCCGGGGAACGGCAAATCCTCAATCTCGAATGGGATTCGTGACGCATTGGGGGATAAAATCTATGTCCCGCGCGCTATCGAATATTCCGGTCAGGTCATCACCGTCTATGACCCTATCGTCCATTCAAGCGCCGAGGACGACGAGCAGGACCCCAACTCCCTGCGCCGCACGACGGGCCGGTTCGACACGCGCTATGTGCGCTGCAAACGTCCCACGGTCATCACCGGCGGCGAGCTGTCGCTTTCCATGCTGGACCTTGTCTATAACCCAGTCGCGCGGACGTATCAGGCCCCGCTGCAGATGAAATCGACCGGTGGCATCTTTATCGTCGACGACCTAGGCCGTCAGGCAGAACCGCCGCAGTCTCTGGTCAACCGCTGGATCGTGCCGCTTGAAGAGTCCAAAGATATCCTATCCCTGCAGTCGGGCGAGAAGTTCGAGGTGCCCTTCGACACCCTTGTCATATTTTCGACGAACTTTCACCCCAACGCGATTTTTGACCAAGCGGCGCTCCGCCGTATCTTCTTCAAGATCAAGATTGATGGCCCAACTCAGGCAGACTTCCTGAAAATCTTTGCCCTTGTTGCGCGCAAGAGAAAGATGCCTCTGGACGAACGTACCTTGCTCCACCTTCTCAACAAACTCTATCCGCAGATCGACAACGTCTACGCCAACTATCAACCGATATTCCTGATCGATCAGATGATCTCAATCTGCGAGTTTGAGGGGATTCCCCTTCAGATGAATCCCGAAATGATGGATCGCGCTTGGGCCAACATGTTCGTCAAAGAAGAAGAGATCATCCGCTGATCGCTTGACCAAAGGCCATCGCAGCCACACATCAGGGGGATGGAATTGCCCCCCGTCATCACCGATTGGTTCACCGCGCGAGGCTGGTCCATCCACCCGCATCAGCGCGACATGCTGGACCGGGCCGATTCTGCCGCGATGCTGCTGATTGCGCCGACCGGCGGAGGCAAGACACTGGCAGGTTTTCTGCCGACCTTGGCCGAACTTGCAGACGGGCAGCATCAGGGGCTGCACACGCTCTACATCTCACCGCTCAAGGCGTTGGCCGCCGACATCAAACGTAACCTGACCGCCCCGGTGACAGAAATGGGCCTGCCGATCCGGATCGAGGATCGGACAGGCGATACCAGCGCCACCCAAAAAAAACGCCAGCGCGCCGATCCCCCTCATATTTTGCTGACAACGCCCGAGAGCTTGGCTCTGCTGACATCCTACGAGGACGCGCCGCGCATGTTTGCCGGCGTACAGCGTGTCATCGTCGACGAAATCCATGCCCTTGCGGAATCAAAGCGCGGCGATCAGCTGATGTTGGCTCTGTCACGGTTACAGGCCATGGCCCCCGGCCTACGCCGCGTCGGCCTGTCGGCCACCGTCGAAAATCCCGCCCAGATCGCCAGCGGCTTGGCCTGCCACCCGGACCCTTGCGACATCCTCTATGCCGATCCCGGTCCCGACCCGGACATTTCAATTTTGGTTACGGCAGAGCGTCCACCTTGGTCAGGCGGCGGGGCGAAATACGCAATTCCTGCCGTTCTTGAACAGATCAAAAAGCACAAGACGACACTGATTTTTCACAACACCCGAGCCCAGGCCGAAATCTTTTTTCACAACCTCTGGCTTGCAAACGACACTGACTTGCCAATTGGCATACACCACGGCAGCCTCGACCGTGACCAGCGCCAGCGCGTAGAAGCCGCGATGGTTGCAGGTTCCCTTCGAGCCATTGTCTGCACCGGCAGCCTCGACCTTGGCATCGACTGGGGCGATGTCGATCTGGTTATTCAGATCGGTGCCCCCAAGAATGTCAAACGTTTGATCCAGCGCATCGGCCGCGCTAATCACCGCTATAACGCGCCATCCAAGGCGCTGCTGGTCCCAGCAAACCGGTTCGAAGTTGTCGAATGCGTCGCCGCCCTGCAAGCGGCCCGCGATCATGAACTTGACGGCGATCCCGCCGGCCCCGGACCGCGCGACGTGCTGTGCCAGCACATACTAATCCGCGCCTGCGCCGGTCCGTTTTCCGCCGACGCGTTGTTTGCTGAGGTCCGCACCGTCGGTGCCTACAGCACGCTGCCGCGTGCGGATTTCGACGCCTGCCTCGATTTTTGCGCCACCGGGGGCTACGCATTGCGCGCCTATGACCGCTGGAAGCGCCTCCAGCTTCGTGACGATCTGTGGCACCTGCGCGACCCCCGCGCTACGCGGGATCTGCGCATGAACATCGGCACTATTCAGGACACCGACACGGTGAAAGTCCGGCTTCGGGGTAGCTTCAAGCCATTGGGCGAAATTGAGGAATTCTTCGCCGCCACCCTGACGCCCGGCGATACCTTTTTGATTGGCGGACAGATTGTCCGCTATGAAACGCTCAAAGAGATGTCAGTCGAGGTGACACGGCGCGCCGACAAGACGCCGAAGATCGCAACTTTTATGGGCACAAAGTTTGCGACTTCGACCCAGCTATCACAGCGCATTTTGCGCATGTTCCGTCAGGACGATTGGCCAGAGCTGCCGATGCACACCGCCGAATGGCTGCACCTTCAACGCGAATGGTCCAAACTACCGCAAGCCGATCGCATCCTTGTCGAATCCTTTCCGCACGATGGCCGTGCCCATACCTGCTTTTATGGCTTTGCTGGACGCAACGCGCAGCAAACCCTTGGCCTGCTTTTGACCAAACGGATGGAGGAACTAGACCTCAACCCTCTTGGCTTCGTCTCGACCGACTACGCCACGCTCGTCTGGGGCCTGACCCCAGTCACTAACCCTTCTCCCCTGTTCGACCCTAACGCCCTGCACGACGGCTTCGCGGACTGGCTAGCTGGCAACGCCGTGATGAAACGCACTTTTCGCGCCTCGGCCACCATCGCGGGCCTGATCCAACGAAACCTGCCGCAGGCCCGCAAATCTGGTCGGCAAGCGACGTTTTCGTCCGATATCCTTTACGACACACTCGCCAAATACGACCCTGACCACCTGATCATGCAGGTTACCCGCGAAGAGGCGCAGCGCGGCCTTGTCGATTTTGGCCGGATCGAAGAGATGTTGGCCCGCACCTCTGGCCGTGTCGATCACGTGATCCTGCCCCGTGCCAGTCCCCTCTCTGCCCCCATGCTGCTAGAGTCCGGACGCGTGCCCGTCGCCGGTGCAGGACGCGAACGCTTGATGGAAGAGATGGCCGCTCGCTTGATGGAAGAGGCCGGCCTTTCCACTCTGTGAACCTTGCAACTCCTTATACACCCGCACTAGAACAAATAATGAACACTCATACCTTTACATTCGGTGAACACCTCCTGACCGCCATGCCGTCCGGCGCATTATGGTGGGCCGACCGGCGGCTGCTTTGCGTATCTGACCTGCATTTGGGGAAATCAGACCGCGTCGCACGACGATCCGGCGTAATGCTTCCTCCATACGAAACCCGGGAAACGCTCGCGAAGCTCACGCAAGATATCGCCCTGACCGATCCCGAAGCGGTGCTGTGCCTTGGTGACAGCTTCGACGACCTAATGGCAGCCGACAGCCTGACAGAGGCCGATTTCACCACCCTCACCAGCCTTCAGGTCAGGCGGCATTGGCTCTGGCTGGAAGGGAACCACGATCCAGGTCCATTGGCATTGGGCGGCACGCATCTTGCATTGCATCGCGACGGCGGCCTGACGTTTCGCCACATTGCCAGCGATACGCCGTTCGAGGTCTCGGGCCATTATCACCCCAAATACGCCATTCCCGGCGTGGGTGGCGCGCGGCCATGTTTTTTGACTGACACAAACCGCCTGATTTTGCCGGCCTACGGCGCTTATACTGGCGGGTTGCGCGCGAATGACCCTTCGTTGACCCGCCTATTCAGCGGATCAACGATCGCCATTCTGACCGGTCATCGGGCCATCTGCGTCCCGCTTAAACTGTCAGCCCATCCGGCTCTGCCAAGCCGTTCGCGCGGCAGCAAGCGGTAACCGTATTTGCCAACAGGCAGGCGATGGTCATCGGGCCCACACCGCCGGGCACTGGCGTAATTGCGCCCGCGACCTGCATAGCCGAGGCGAAATCGACGTCCCCGACCAACCCGGCATCCGTCCGATTGATACCGACGTCGATCACGGTTGCACCCGGCTTGATCCAGTCGCCCGGCACCATCTTGGGTCGCCCGACAGCGGCCACGACGATATCCGCGCGGCGTACGACATCTTCCAAATTGCGGGTGCGGGAGTGGGCGATGGTCACGGTGCAGCTTTCACCCAAAAGCAACTGCGCCATGGGTTTACCGACGATATTGCTGCGCCCAATTACAACCGCATCCATGCCGGTCAGATCGCCATGGTGGTCGCGCAGCATCATCAAACAGCCCAGTGGTGTGCAGGGGACCATCGCTCGCTGTCCCGTGGCCAACAGCCCCACATTCGAAATGTGAAACCCATCCACGTCCTTGGCCGGATCAATCCCGGCAAGAACCTCTGCTTCGTCCATGTACCGCGGCAGCGGCAGCTGCACCAGAATGCCATGCACCTCTGGGTTCGCATTCAGATCGGTCACCAAGCGCATGACCTCGTCCTGCCCCGCGTCGGCCTGCAAACGATATTCCAACGACAGCATGCCGACGGCTTTCGTCATCTTGCCCTTCGAGCGGACATAGACCTCTGAGGCGGGATCATCGCCGACCAGCACCACCGCCAAACCGGGCGTGATTCCGTGTTCTTCCTTTAGCCGGGCCACATGGGCGGCAACTTTTTCCCGTACGCGGCCGGCAAAGGCCTTTCCGTCGATAATCGTGGCTGTCATTGATCCTGCCTTTCCAACACTGGACCGTGGGCGGGGTGCCCTCGGGCGGCACACCAGAACAGCGCCGCGCAACATCCTATCCCCAAACCATCAATCCCTGCACATCTATGATGTGCGCGTTCTCTCTACACCCAGCCTGCCCGTAAAGGAATACGGGCCGTCTGCAAAAGGCACGTCCACGGCCTGCGTCACCCGTGCCAGGCCCGTTGTCCCGGGATATGCAAGACCAGCATATCGCCAAGTCTCAAGGTCCCGGGACGTTCAACCCAAGCCGTGACACCGCGCAATCCAGCAGCTGCCGTCTTTAAGGCCTTGCCATGCCCCGGGCGAGCACCTTCGATTGTCTTTGATACCAGATGGCAAGGCTGGTTCAGCATATCGACCGTGAGCGTCACACCGTCAGGCCCCTGCAGTCGCGCCGACGGCGGCACATGGGTGAAATCTGCAATACCTTCCACGACGATACTCGCGCCCATCCAGGCCGGATCGATTTTGTTCAGATCAAGCTTTTCGGCGATCGTGTCAAGTTCGGCGGCACTCACGATACTGACCTGCCGCACGTTCCGAATGTCCGTACCCTTGGGATATTGCGCCGTCACGCGGCTGCACGATGGGCGCGTCAACCCGGCGTGAAATTCACCGCTCATGCCGTCAAAACCCAAGGTCATCACTTCAAGGGGCTCGCCTACGATTTCAGAGGCGTCGCGGTGCGGCACCCGGCCCAGCCAAGTCACTTTACCGACGTGTTCCGTTTTAATCAGGGCTGGCATGATAACCTCTCGCAAAGAAAAACCCCGTGCCTTTCAGCACGGGGTACGATGTAAATCAAGCATTGTTCAGGCAGAGGGTTCTGGTTCCAACCCGTCGTCGGCCTGCGGGGTCTTGCGGGTCTTGGGGACCGTCGGGATCGCATTGCCGCCAGAAGGCGGGGAGTCGTCCTGATCATCGCTGCGGTTCAGCGCCTCTCCGGCGATGACACGGGTGATCTCGTTACCAGTCAGGGTTTCATATTCCAGCAGGCCCTGCGCGAGACGCTCCAGATCATCACGCTTTTCCGTCAGAATGCGTTTTGCGGTTTCATAGCCTTCCTGAATCATGGCCTTCACCTTGTCATCGATGATCTTCTGAGTATCGGCCGAATGGTTGGTTCCACCGCCGTAGTTACCCAGATATGAGTTTTGCTCGTTCGCGTAATCGACAAAACCCAATTCCTCCGCATACCCGAACTGCGTGACCATAGCGCGGGCGATTTTAGACACCTGCTGGATGTCAGAGGACGCGCCAGACGTAACCTGATCTTTGCCGAACACCAGCTCCTCCGCAACGCGGCCGCCCATCGCCATAGCGATTTTGGACGTGTACTTAGTGTAGCTCACGCTCAGTTGGTCACGTTCCGGCAAGGACAGTACGAGACCCAGCGCACGGCCACGCGGGATGATGGTCGCTTTGTGAATCGGGTCATGCTGCGGAACGTTCAGGCCGACAACGGCGTGACCAGCTTCATGATATGCGGTCAGTTTCTTCTCGTCCTCGGTCATCACCATGCTACGGCGCTCTGCACCCATCATGACCTTGTCCTTAGCAGATTCGAAATCGTGCATCGTTACAAAGCGACGACCGATACGCGCGGCCATCAGTGCGCTTTCGTTCACAAGGTTAGCCAGATCGGCACCCGAGAAACCGGGTGTGCCGCGGGCGATAATGCGCAGGTCAACATCCGGACCAAGGGGTACCTTTCGGGAGTGCACCGAGAGGATTTTTTCGCGTCCCTTTATATCTGGGTTCGGCACTTGAACCTGACGGTCGAACCGGCCCGGGCGCAGCAGCGCGGGGTCCAGAACGTCCGGACGGTTCGTGGCGGCGATGATAATGATACCTTCGTTTGCCTCGAAGCCGTCCATTTCAACCAGAAGCTGGTTCAGCGTCTGCTCTCGCTCGTCATTGCCGCCGCCATAACCTGCGCCACGCGACCGGCCCACAGCGTCGATTTCGTCGATAAAGACGATGCAAGGCGCGTTCTTTTTGGCCTGCTCGAACATATCCCGCACGCGGCTTGCACCGACGCCAACGAACATTTCAACGAAGTCAGAGCCAGAAATGGTGAAAAACGGCACGCCGGCTTCGCCAGCGATGGCACGGGCCAGCAGCGTTTTACCGGTACCCGGAGGGCCAACAAGCAGTGCACCCTTAGGTATCTTGCCACCAAGTCGCGAGAATTTCTGCGGATTGCGTAGAAATTCGACGATCTCTTCCAGTTCGTCCTTCGCCTCGTCGATGCCAGCCACCTCGTCAAAGGTCACTCGGCCATGCTTTTCGGTCAGAAGCTTGGCTTTGGATTTGCCAAAGCCCATCGCCCCACCTTTGCCGCCGCCCTGCATGCGGTTCATGAAATATACCCACACACCGATCAGCAACACGAATGGCAGAAGGCCAATCAGAAAGCTTTGCAGTCCGGACTGTTCCTGGCTTTGTGCCGTCACGGGAATATCGCGTGTTATCAGCAGATTTGTGACTTCGGCGTCCTGCGGCTTGATCGTGACATAGTCGCGACCATCCGTGCCGCGATAGCGGACCTGTTCACCGTCCAGCGTTACGCTGGAAACCGAGTCGGTTTCGACAGCTGAAACGAATTCCGAATAGCTTTTAGAATTGCTCATCCCACTGCTAGTGCCGCCGCTGAACAGATTGAACAGCGTCAGAACCAACAGGAACAAGACGACCCAAAAGACTATATTACGTGCGTTGCCCAATGAGAGGCTCCTTTGTCATCGGAAAATGACAGTTGTTTATTAACAAACCGTGCGTTGATCTTTAAAATAGACATTCCACCGCAATCTTCAATGCGCAAGGAGCGCTAGGATCAATTCTTCACCACTGCCCGGCGGAACCATGCTGTGCGCAGCGCCAAAACCAAGGGGCGCAAATGCGACCAGCGCGTCGCCGTCCCAAACAGCAGGCAGACCCGTCAGCACATGCCTTGGTGCCCGCAGGCGCGGTTTATCGGAGATCTGATCTAGCCCCGCCACCCCCAGCGCCCGAATGGTCAAACCGTTGATATCATGCCCTTCCAGCCGCCAGCCCGTATCCCAGTTGCACGCAGGTCCGGCAATCGCCTGAACCCCAGCGACTGCCATAGGTTCGCGCGCAACATACAGCCGGTCGCGGTGCGGGACGATGATCGCCCCGGCCAGGACCGCCGCGCCGCCGGACATTGCGCGATTTACCGCCTCTTCCAACGGAGCAAGGCGCGGACGATAGGTCGCAGAGGAAACGGCCATAACCGCGGCTGCGGCAAGCCGCAGCTGCGTTTCGGCACCAAGCGCGGCAAATGCGTCACGATCCCAGACAACCGTTCCCAGTGCGGTTGCATCCGGGCGCGACAAGTCCGCAGCCGCGTTCCGCGCGAAGGTTTGCAACTCTGTTCTGGCCCTTGCCATATGCGTGGCCGTAGCGGCAAGCGTCGCCGTATCCAGCCCTTCAGTCCCGATCAGTGCCCGCATCCGCACACGCGCAAAGTCGGTATCTTCGTTGCTTGGATCATCGACAAAGGGGATTTTCAAGGTGGTCACATAATGACGCAGCGCGGCGCGAGGCTCTGTCAGCAGCGGCCGCAAGATCCGAAGCTCGCCGGAATGCGCGTCATCGGACATGCCAGCAAGACCATCAACACCGGACCCACGAGCAAGGCGCATCAGCACAGTTTCAGCCTGATCGTTCTGCGTGTGAGCCATCAACACCGGGGCACCGCACGCTGCCTGCTTCAGCAGAACACGCCGCGCCTGCCTGGCCGCATTTTGAAGGTTTCCAGTGCCATCCCACCCCTGCCACAGCAAGGTTTCATGTGCCAGACCAAGGCCCTGCGCCTCTAAGGCAACCATAACGGCCTCGGCGGCGCTGGCTTTGCGCAAACCGTGATCGACGGTCGCAACCTGCAGCACAATGCCGTAAACACGCGCCCAGCCAGCGGTCAGATGCAGCATCGCCATGCTGTCCCCGCCGCCAGAAACGGCGAGGCACAAGCGTTGTGGAAAATCAGGCCCCAGCAACTGCCCCATGCGATCCGCGAACCGCTGCGGCAGGCCAGTTTTCAGAGCAGAGCTGAGCTTTAGCGACATGCCAGCGCAACGCGCGCGTTTGCAGCCTCGGTCACGAAGGGCGAGGCGGGAAAGCGCACGCCGACTTCATTAAGAGTCACACAGGCGTCCTGCGCCTGACCCACACCGCCAAGGGCGTTGCCAAGACGAAACAGCGACTCTGCGGCCATTGGACCTTCTGGGTTACCGGAAAACGCTTCCAGATAAGCGCGAGCTGCGTTGGCATTGTCGCCAAGGCCATCCAGCGCGCGGCCCCGCATTAGAGACGTTTCCTCTGTCAAGGTTGACCCAGGATAGGTCGCGCTAAAGGTCGCAAGGAGATCGGCGGCGCTGCGAAAGTCACCTGATGCGAGCGCCTCCTGCGCCCGCTGATAGTCCTGCTGTTCGCCAAGAGCGAGTTGTGGTTGATCAGGCACCGCTGTCGCCGGGGCGGGCACGCTGGCGGCACTGTCGACACCGCCAAGCGACGGCGTATCGCCAAGGCTGCCGATATCGCAACCCGGCTCTACTTCGCATAGGCGGAATTCCAGATCGCCGATCCGGTTGGTACCATCGGTGGTGATCCGGTTAATGCGGAACTCCAGTTCTTCGGTCTTGCCGGTCAGGCGCGTCAGCTCGCTCTCGATCGCGTTCAGCCGGTCCAGCGGCGTGTTACCCACCATCCCAATCGTCAGCGCACCGCTGGTCGACAATTCTGACCGCAAGCTTTGCACATCACCGTAAAGCGTACCAAGCTGCTGACGGATATCTGCAAGCGTCGCATCCTGCGCTGTGGCTCCCGTGGCGGTCAAAACCGCCACGGCCAGCAGCGCGCCAAAGCGTGCCGCGCCCAACATCAGCTGAGCGACCCGACCGAGATGACCGTAACAGCACGGCGATTCTTGCTATAGCAAGCCTCGTTCGAGCAGACCTCGATCGGGCGTTCCTTGCCGTAGCTGATCGTGCGCAGACGCGCCGACGGGATCCCGCGAGAGATCAGATATTCACGCACTGCGTTGGCGCGGCGTGCACCCAGCGCAAGGTTGTATTCGCGCGTGCCCTGCTCGTCTGCATGGCCTTCAATGATCGCAAGATAGTCGCTGTTGGTCGTCAGCCAGTTAGCCTGACCGTCCAGCGTCGCATGGCCCTGCGGTGTCAGGCTGCTGCTGTCCACGACGAACAACACGCGGTCGCCGACAGTCTGCTGAAAGTATTCCGCGCTGCGCGGGTCAGAAGCGCCGCCCTGCGGCATCGTATTCCCCAGCGGGGCGCCGCCAGCGCTTGCATTCATGTCATCCGCGCCGCCAAAACGGTCTGGCCGTGTGCAGGCGGCGGTGGACATCGCCAGCAAAACCAGCATCGCCTTTGTCGTCATCTTCATTATCAAATCGCCCCTATGAACTGGTGTTCGTATTAATCTATCACGCATCGCGTAACAGGGAAATCGTTGGAATTACGGCTGAAGCGGGCCCCAGGCCGCGTCGGAAGCGCCGCCCTGCACCGGAACCGGTTTCAGGTTACGTCCGGAAATATCGACCGAATACAGTGCCGAAGTGCCGCCCGCGCCCTGCGTTTCGCGAGAGAACATCAGCACGCGGCCGTTGGGCGACCAAGTCGGACCCTCGTCCAGGAACGACGTCGTCAGAATACGCTCTTCCGAGCCGTCGGTGCGCATAACGCCAATGTGGAATTGCCCGCTCTCTTGGTTCGTAAAGGCGATCAGATCACCGCGCGGCGACCAGACGGGGGTGCCGTAACGCCCCGCGCCAAAGGACACGCGCTGCGGCTCTCCGCCGCCAGCGGACATGATATATATCTGACTGCCACCGGACCGGTCGCTTTCAAATACGATCCGGCTGCCGTCGGGGGAAAAGCTGGGTGCCGTTTCAATGCTGGGCGCACTGGTCAGACGCGTCGATGCACCACTGTTCAGGTCAGAGATATAGAGGTCCGTATTGCCGCCATTCGCGATGGAATACACCACGCGACTGCCGTCTTTGGAAAAACGCGGGCTGAACGCCATCTCGCCTTCGGCCGTCTGGACCTGCCGCTTGGACACGGACCCCACGTCCAGCAGGTTGATGCGCGGGAAGCCCGATTCATAGGACGTATACAGCACCCGGTCGCCGCTGGGCGAAAAGCGCGGTGCCAGCACAATGGTGCTGCTGTCCGTCAGGAACTGCGTGTTCGCGCCGTCAAAATCCATAATCGCCAAACGTTTCTGGCGGTTATCCTTCGGCCCCTGCTCGGCCACATAGACCACACGGCTGTCGAAATAGCCGCCCTCGCCCGTAATCCGGCTATAGGCTGCGTCAGCGACCTTGTGCGCCATGCGGCGCCAGCCACCGACGGTGCCGGCAAACTGCAGACCTTCACCCAGCTCTGCGCCGGTGAACACGTCATAAAGGCGGAATTTGACGACCAGCTGATCGCCGTTCACGCTCACCGCGCCGCCAACCAGTGCCTGTGCGTTAATTGCACGCCAGTCGGGATAGGCGACCGGTGCGCCAAAGGCACCCATCTGGCTGATATAAGCGGTTTGCGGTATTTCGCGGAACAGGCCGGTGCCGTTCAGATCCTGCGCAACCAGACGGCTGATATCGCTGGCGACCTGCTCCGCCCCGGCCGTTTCGGCCTGAAACAGCGGCACGGCAAAGGGCAGCGGTTCAATTACACCATCGGTAATCGTTAGCCGCAGCGGTCCACCCTGCGCCAGCACAGGTGCAGTAGCGCCAAGCGCCAGTACGGCGGCCAATACAGCGATCATAAACTGGTTTTTCATCACTCTCGTCCTCACTCGCAGGGCTTTGCGCCCGTTTGCCTATTGTTGCCACACTATCAAGTGTGGATGTGACTTGCTACGTCCGACAAGCGAAACTTCGCCGTCAGCGAAGCCGCATGCCCGATGGGTCAAATGTAATCTCGACCTCTTGCCATTCGCTGTATTTGTCCGCCGGCAGATCATAGCCGTCGGTGCCCTGACAGCGCAGAATCGCACGCCGCGCGGCGTCATAGGCGATCTTTGTCGCCGCATCGTCGCCGCCACTGGCCGCTACTTGCCGCACCTCGCCGCTGACCTTGCCGTTTTGATCCAATGTAAAACCGACCGCCATCTGCACCCGCGCCGCCTGGCTTCCCGGATCGACATTCCAACACCGGTTTACTGCCACGCGAAAGCCTTCGCGTTCGGACCCCGTCATAGGCGGACCTTGCGGCACGTTCGCGGCTTGCGCAGGTGGTGCCGTCGCCGCAGCTGCGGCTTCCAAGGCGGCCTGCACAGCGGATTGATCCACCTGCGGAGTCGGTGCCTCTGCCGTCTGCGTTTCTGCCGCGACTTCCGGCGCTGGGGCCGGAGTCGGGCGGTTAGGCCGCGTGCGCGGACGCGGCGTTTCGGTCACCAAACCTTGCGGCGTCTCAGCCTCTGTCACAATCTCAGCCGCGGCTTCCTCTGGCGCGGTCTGCTCCTGCGCCTGCTCAACGACAGGTGCATCCGGGGCCGCATCAGGGCTGGCCATATCCTGCGCCAAATCTGCCGGGGCCGCATCGGGCGGCGGCGGGGCAACCGGATCAGGTGTGATGCGCTGCGCCGGGCGCGGAATGGGGCGCGGGCTGGCGGTCAGGTTCGGCGCGGCGACAACTTCCTCTGCTGGCGGACCGGGGCTAGCGGGCGCATCGCTGATCACAGGCATCGGCTCTGGCGGCTCTGGCGCAGGCGGCGGCGGCAAATCTGGCGCTGGCGGCTGCACAACGTCAGGCGGCGGCGGCGTCGCAGCAGCCTCCTCTTGCACTGGAACCTCTGGCGCAGCCTCAGCACTCGGCGTTTCCGGTGCGTCTGGCGGCGCATCCGTGGGGTCAGGCGTCGTCGCAGCGACGATCGCGGCATATTCCTCGGAACTAACCACCGAAACTTCGCTAATTTCAAACGGCAAAGGTTCCGAATCGAAGCCCCAGCCCCCAATCAGCCAGACCAACAACGCCAGATGCCCGGCGGCCGAGACATATGTGCCGGTCGTTCGTTTCATGGGTTAGTTACCCGTCTGTGCCGGGGCCGAAAGCGCAGTCCCGCCGATATCCGTCACCAGTCCGATATTGGAAAAACCCGCCGCATTCAGCGCGCCCATAACCTCTGCCACGCGATTCCAAGCGTTACCGCCATCCGCGCGCAGGAAAATCCGGTCACTGGTGCGTTCCGCCGCAATCGCCTGCAACTTCGCCACCAATTCACCCTCTGCCGTGTCGGTGTTCTGGATCGCCAAAGAACCATCGCCCTTAATCGTCACCGTCAGTGGCTCTTCTTGATCGCTTGGCAACGCACTTGCAGCAGTTTTGGGCAGTTCCACCGGCACGCCGACAGTCATCAGCGGTGCCGCGACCATAAAGATGATCAGCAGCACCAGCATGACGTCCACAAAGGGCGTGATGTTGATTTCGGCCATCGGCTGCGCCCGCCCGCGCCGCCGCCCCCGCCGGTTGCCAGCCTCAGCCATGGCTCAGGCGTCCAACTGGCGCGACAGGATGGTGCTGAATTCGTCAGCAAAGGCCTCGTAGCCCGCGACAATCCGGTCCGCATCCGCGCTTAACTTATTGTAAAAGATAACGGCTGGAATAGCCGCCATCAGACCCAGACCCGTGGCTAGCAACGCCTCTGCGATGCCGGGGGCGACAACCGCAAGGTTCGTGTTCTGTGCCTGCGCGATTTCGATAAAGGCGTTCATGATGCCAAACACCGTACCAAACAGACCAACATAGGGCGCAACCGATCCGGTTGTCGCCAGCACGGACAGCCCCTTTTGCAACTTGGCGGCCTCCTTGGCGATGGCCACATCCATGCTGCGGTCAATCCGGGCCTGCGCGCCAGCGATCAGATCGCCGTCTTGCCGGTGACTGCGACGCCATTCCGTCATCCCGGCGCTAAAGACGACCTCGGCCGCGCCGCGCGGCTGACCCGCTATCTGGTCATACAGCTGATCCAGCGGCTCGCCGCTCCAGAAGGCGCGGTCGAACAGGTCGGCTGCGGCCCGCGCCTTGCGATACTGAATGGTCTTGTCGACGATGATCGACCAGCACCAGATGCTGGTGCCGATCAGCGCGAACATGACGAATTTCACAAGGATTGTCGCGTGGGCGAACATCGACCACATCGTGATATCGGGAACTGTTTCCATGGTGCCTGCTCTGCCGTTTGGCCGCCTACGCGGTCTGATTAGGAGAGATTCTAGCCGAATCGCAACAAAACGCCAATGTCATTCCGCACACGTTTGCGCCAGACCGCCGACGCGGCTAGTCCACCGCCCCCCGCAGCGACTTTGGCAAGCGCGTCGGCCGCCCATCCAGCGTCATGCAAACCGCCGTCACCTCGGCCCGAAACAATACATCATTCCCGCGGCGCACCTCTTGGTCGAACACCCAGCGCACCGCGCTTTGCGCTCTGTGCGCGGTATGCACGGTCAAACGGTCATCCAGCCGCGCCGGTGCCAGATAATCCGCCACAACGCGGGTCACGACAAAAACGACCCCCTCCTTATCGCGCATTTCCATCTGGTTCATGCCCAGCAGCTCCACCAGCTCGGACCGCCCACGCTCGATATATTTCAGATAGTTGGCATAATAAACGATGCCGCCCATGTCAGTATCTTCGTAATAAACACGCACCGCAGTCTCATGGCTCATTGCATCTTTCCCACCCGTGCCGCCAGCCGCATCGCATGGCTCGCATCGCGCGACACCGCAGCCAGGACCGGGTCATAGACCGCCCGCACGATCCCCGCCACCTCAGGCCGGATCACCGCCACGCCTTTTACCAAGGCCAAGGCGGACACATCCATGAACGCCCGGTCCGACCACAGCACAATCGTCTGCACCGCTTGGCTCAGCGCCAATGTATCCGCGCTCACGGCCTCCAGATTCGCATCCATACGCAAAAAAACAAAACACGCCTTAATTGCACCGGCCTCATCAAACCTAAATATCCGGTACTGGTTCGCGTCTGCCGCCTGCAACCGGCCCACAAGTGGCCCAAGGTCAGGCACCATCTGATCAAGATGCGGCACCTCGGTCAGCTCTGCCCAATCGCGGCAAAAGAACACCATCAGGTTCGCGCCCAGCTCCCAGTCAGTCTCTGCCATCTTGTGACCCGCGAGGACTACAACCGCCTCGATAGCGCCCTTAAACACGCCCAGCGTGGCCTCATCGACGCCAAAGACCACCGGCACGATCGGCCGCCCCCAGCGCGCGCACAAATAACTGCCATCGCCCCGCGTAAACTTTGCTGCAACTTCATCCGCCCCGATCATCGCGCCCTCATCCTAGCTTTTTCCACAAATACCCCCCGCAGAGCGTCCGGTCTCAGTCAAACAGATCACTGTCGCGCTTTGGCGCATCCAGCCCCAAATGCCGCCACGCATTACGCGCTAGCATCCGTCCGCGCGGCGTACGTTGGATCAGACCCTTTTGCAGCAGATAAGGCTCGATGACGTCTTCTAGCGAATCTCGGCTCTCGCTTAGCGCCGCGCTCAAGGTCTCGACCCCGACCGGGCCGCCACCATAGCTTTCGGCGATCAGCCGCAAATACCGCCGGTCGGCGTTATCGAGCCCCATATCGTCAACGCCCATCCGCGTCAGCGCCCGGTCTGCGATGGCATGGTCCACGGTGCCGTCCCCTTCGACCAGCGCGAAATCTACCACACGGCGCAGCAGCCGCCCGGCAATGCGCGGCGTGCCCCGCGCGCGGCGGGCAATCTCGCGCGCGCCGTCCGGCGTGGCAGGCGCACCCATCAGCCGGGCACCGCGGGTGACGATCTCATGCAACTCGTTCTCGGTATAGAACTCCAACCGCACAGGGATGCCAAACCGGTCGCGCAGCGGCGTTGTCAGCAGGCCCATCCGAGTCGTAGCCCCAACGAGTGTAAAGGGCTGCAATTCGATCCGCACGGTCCGCGCGGCAGGTCCCTCGCCGATCACCAGATCCAGCGCGAAATCCTCCAGCGCGGGATACAGCACTTCTTCCACCGCCGGGTTCAGGCGATGAATTTCGTCGATGAACAGAACATCGTTTGGTTCCAGATTAGTCAGGATCGCCGCCAAGTCCCCCGCCCGCACCAGCACAGGCCCGGATGTCATGCGGAACCCAACGCCCAACTCGCGCGCCATGATCTGCGCCAGCGTCGTCTTGCCCAGACCCGGCGGGCCGTGAAACAGCACGTGGTCCATCGCATCTTTGCGCATTTTCGCGCTCTCGATGAAAACGCGCAGGTTTGCCCGCGCCTCGGCCTGCCCGATGAACGCCTCCAGCGTTTGCGGGCGCAGCGCGCGGTCCGAATCCTCGGGCAAAGGCTCTGGCCGCATCAGGGGATCGGGTTCACTCATGTCCCTGCCTTACCCTTTCGGTGCCAGCAGCTTCAAGGCGGCGCGGATCACCTCTCCGGTCGTGGCCTCGGGTGTCATCGCTTCGGCAACAGCGGCCGCCGAATCCCCGGGGGCATAGCCAAGATTGACCAGCGCCGACAGCGCCTCGCCCTGTGCCGGGTTGGCTTTTGCAGGTGCCTTGCGAGTCTTGGGTAGCGCGGCGAGTGCGTCATCTTCGATCACGATATCATAGTCATCGACCACGCCGCCGCCCATCGCCATCACAGCGGGGGCTTTGTTCTTTAACTCAACCGCCGCGCGCTGCGCGATCTTGGGGCCGACACCTTTGGCCTTGGCCAGCGCATTCCAGTCGCCAAGCGCGATCGCCTTCGACACGCCCTCCGGCCCCAGCGCGCCCAGAATGGCAAGCGAAGCCTTCGCCCCAATCCCCTGCACACCCATCAGAAGCCTGTGCCATTCCTTTTCCACCAGCGACGTGAATCCAAACAACTGCAGGTTATCCTCGCGCACCAACAGGTCAGTATAAAGCGCGACCGCTTCGCCGTTCCCCGGCAGACCCGCCATCGTGCGGTCGCTGATGAACACAAGGTATCCGACACCGCGCACGTCGATCAGCACATGGTCGGCAGCGCGGTAATCCAGCCGCCCGGCAATCCGCCCAATCATGACGCAGCCCGCGCAGTGGCCTTGGCCAGCGCCTTGTTCAGATGCCCCGCCGATTGCAGGTGATGCGCGTGGCAAATGGCAATCGCCAAGGCGTCCGCCGCATCCGGCCCGGCCAAATTCACCCCGGGCAATTGCAGCCGTACCATGTGATCAATCTGCGCCTTGGCCGCATGGCCCACGCCGACCACAGCCTTTTTCACCGCATTGGGGGCGTATTCGCCCACCTCGATGCCCGCCTGCGCCACGACCAGCAGCGCGATACCCCGCGCTTGCCCCAGCTTCAGCGTGCCGACAGCGTCTTTGTTCACAAAGGTCTGCTCAACTGCAGCACGATCAGGCGCGTGGGCGATCATCACCGCAGTCAGCCCCTGATACAGCGTCAGCAGACGTTCTGCGAGGTTGTCACCCAGCCCGTGACACACGCCATTCGCAACATGGACGATTCTACTGCCCTGCACATCGACAACGCCCCAGCCCATGTTCCGCAGCCCCGGATCGATCCCCAACACCCGCATCGCACCCTCATTCTTTTCTTATGGTTAAAGTCGCGTTAGCACAAAACGCGAACACAAACCAAGCACACTTCGCCTCTCGACCCGGAGTTGTCGCAATCTGCAGCGGTTTGCGACACTTACACTGCCGGGGCTGACGCTCATGAATCAAGCTAACTGCTCATTAAGTAGGCATGCTGAAAATACATGGAAGCCCTGCAATAATCGGGGGTGGTAGCCTGCGGATTGGGTGGCTACGTGCGATAAATGAAATCAAACGCTGCAATGCAGCATATCTTCAGGAGCCACTCCCATGGCATCGATCAACACATCCCGCACCAATCCCGCCATAACCGGCGGTTTCGGCTTCGGGTTTTTCACAACCACCGTCTCTCGTCTGGCCGCTTGGAATGACGCGCGTATCACGCGCAAGTCCTTGGCACAGCTGACCTCTCGCGAGCTTGACGATATCGGCCTGTGCTATGGCGACATCGACTACGTCGCAGCCGGCAGCTTCCGCCGCTAACTTACTGCCACTCCAGACCTTACAACGCCGAACCCCGGACATTCGTTCGGCGCGGCGTTTCGATGCCTAGCTACCAAACAAAAACGGGCTCCGCAAAGGGTCAGGCCCGTTCAGATTATCAAAATCGAAACTAGCCGCGCATCATCCGCATGACCCGCGCCACAGCATCGGTTGCCGGATCACGCTGCATCACCCATGCACCCGCCCGCTCCAGCGCATTACCTTGTGATAGGGCAACTAGCTTGCTGGTATAGGTAGGCTCATCAATGACAGCCATGATGTAGGCCTTGAAGCCAAGCGCGATCACCGCCGACACAAACAACGCCTTCCATGGGAACGCCCGCGGCGTAAAATGCGGATGCGGGACGATCAGGTTGTCCTTGTTCAGCTTCAGGACATAGCCCCTGCTCAACATGTTGTGCTGCCGAGCAATGCGGCAAAGTCGTTTGTAAAATGTATCCTGCTGTCCTGTCATCGCAGCCTCCAGAGGCCCCACCTCTTTAAGCTGAAAATGACGTTAAAACGCGGCTTTCCCAAGGCAAAACCTCATTTATACACTTATTTTAACCAAATCTGGTCAAGGTCAGCGTCGTCCAGTCAACAATACTATCACGGCGGGTCTCATTAAATCCAGCGCGCGCATAAACCTCGACAACCGCGTCCGCCTGCTCGTTCAAGATTCCAGACAGAATCGCGGTGCCGCCGGGCTGCGTCGCCTGCGCCATATCATCGGCCATGGCGATCAGCGGACCCTTCAGGATGTTCGCGAACACTAGATCAAAGGGGGCCGCCAGTGCCAGCGCTGGTGCATCAAAGCCCGCAGCGATGATGCAATCGACGCGGCCCGTCAGGTTGTTCGCCGCGACGTTGGCCGCCGCCACCTCGACCGCCGTCGGGTCAATGTCCGACGCCAGCACGACATTCGGGCTGACATGCGCTGCCGCCATCGCCAGAACCGCCGTGCCGCAGCCGATATCCACGGCATTTTGCGGCACAAAGCCCGCCTCGACCATCCGGTCAAACGCCTTCAGGCAGCCCAGCGTCGTGCCGTGGTGCCCGGTGCCGAACGCCATCGCCGCCTCGACCAACAAGGGGACCTTGCCCGTAGGCACCTTGTCCGCGTCATGGCTGCCGTAGACAAAGAACCGGCCCGCATCGACAGGGGGCAGATCGCGGCGCACCTTGGCGACCCAGTCTTCGTCTGGCACTTCAGAAACGTTGAAATCCTTCACCCCGTGCACCATCGCCAGAACGGCAAGGCCAGCGCGGTCAGGCTGATCCGTGAAATACGCCGCCACTTCGAACAGGCCGGATCCATCCTCGACTTCGAACACACCGATGCCGGTCGGCTCTGGGTGCAAAACCTCCAGCGCCTGTGCCAGCCCTTCGGCGATGCTGCGTCCCATGGTGGTGGTCAATGCGTTATACGTGGTCATGGCGATCCCCTCTGTGCCGGCCCAATTAGAACCAACCCGCCGGTGCGTCAAACGCAAAGGCCCCGGCGCTGTGCCGGGGCCTTGTTGTCATGCGCGTGTCTAATGTCCGTTCAGGCACCGACACCTATGGGACAGGTCACGCCCGTTCCGCCGATTCCGCAATACCCATTCGGGTTCTTCGCCAGATACTGCTGGTGATACCCTTCGGCATAATAAAACGCGGGCGCATCCACGATCTCGCTCGTGATGGCACCATAGCCGGCCTCTGTCAGGCGCGACTGAAAGGCTGCCTTGCTCTGCTCTGCGGCCATGCGCTGACTGTCATCCATGACATAGATACCGGACCGATACTGCGTGCCCGCATCATTGCCCTGCCGCATGCCCTGCGTCGGGTCGTGCCCTTCCCAGAATACCTGCAACAACGCGGCATAGCTGGTTTTGGCCGGATCATAAACCACGCGCACCACCTCATTATGGCCGGTCTTGCCGCTACAAACCTCTTCATAGGTCGGGTTCGGCGTATAGCCACCAGCATAGCCGACAGCGGTCGTCGTCACGCCGTCCAGCTTCCAGAACATCCGCTCCACGCCCCAGAAACAGCCCATGCCAAAGATGGAAACAGCATGACCCTCGGGGACATCCTTGATCGTCGCATTCAGAACAAAGTGCATCTTTTCAATCGGTAGTGCCTGATCGCGGCCCGGCAAGGCGGCGTCGGGGCGGATCATTTCGGACTTAGCGCGGGACATGAGGAACATATCAAAATCTCCTAAACGGGGTATCTGCAAGATATAGGCGTTCGCGGCGGAATTTCTACTGTGCTGGCACCGGGACCGACTGGCGTGCAAACACCGTCTCGTGACCGGGGACCGGATGACGCGGAATCAGCAGCGCCAGCCCAAAGGACACCGCCGCCATCCCGGCCGCCAGCCCGAACACAAGCGCAGGCGACACCAGCCAAAGCAGCCCCAGCAGCACCGGCAGGAACACCGCCGCGATATGGTTGATCGTAAAGGCAACCGCCGCTGTCGGCGCTATATCCCCGGGATCCGCGATCTTTTGAAAATAGGTCTTCAGCGCAAAGGCCATCGCGAAAAAGATGTTGTCCACAACGTACAGCGTCGCCGCGATCGCCACGCCCCAGCTAAAGAAATAGACGCCGCCATAGGCAAGAAACACGACCACCAGCCCGAGGTATTCAAACAATAGCGCCCGCCGTTCGCCGAACTGGCCAATGATACGTCCCATTACCGGGGCCAGCACCATGTTGACGACAAGGTTGATCAGGAACAACGCCGTCACCTCGTCCACGCGAAACCCAAAGCGTTCGACCATCATAAAGCCAGCAAAAACGACAAAGATCTGCCGCCGCGCGCCCGCCATGAACTGCAGCGCATAATACAGCCAATAGCGACGGCGCAGCACAAAGGTCTTCAACTGCGGATGCGGCGCTTCAAACTGGGGATATGCGATCAGACAACACAGGGACGCCAGCGCGCAAAAGCCGCCGGACACCATGTAAACAAAAGCATAGGACAGATCGAACCGCTCCCACGTCATTACGATCAGGACATAGGCAACCAGCGTCGCGCCAGAGCCTGCGGCCATGATCCAGCCCAGCATCTGCGGTGCCCGCGCCCGGTCGATCCACTGCAATTGAAGGCTTTGATTCACAGTTTCAAAGTAGTGAAATCCAATCGACGATAGCATGGTGATCGTCAAAATGCCCGCCATATCCGGGAAGTAGGCCGTCACCGCAGTGGACACACCCAGCAACAGCAGGGCGATCAACCCCAGCACTTGTTCCCGGATAAAGATGATCAGCGCGATCACACCGATGGCCAGAAAGCCCGGAATTTCCCGCACCGTATGCAGCAGCCCGATATCGCCACCGTCAAAGCCAGCGACATCAATGACGAAGTTGTTCAACAACGCCGACCACGTCGCAAAGGCCACCGGCATTGCCATCGCCATCACGAAAAGGAGCGTAAAAGGCCTGCGCCAGAACGGCAGGTTGCGGGCGTCGGACAGTTTTACAGTAACCATGGGAGAATGCTTAGGCCGCACTTCGCGCAGGGGCAATATGGGATGGTGGGCGGGGCATCTTCGGGCACCGGCCCGAACAGCGCCGGTCCATCATCCTGCCATAGCCTTCACAACCACACGAGGGAATCACCCCCAAATAGCGTCAATCTCGAACACAACCTTCCGCGCGCATCCCTTAAATAACTGTAAAATTAAACAGAATATGTTTCGCATGCGAAACATTTAGTTTTGAAATGTATTTTACCCCATCAGTAAAAGCTCTGTGGATCGATATCGATCGCCATCCGTAGATCGCCCCGCAGCTTGAACTGCGCCGCCCATTCCGCCAGCGCCTGCTGCAATGGCGCGGCCTTGTCCGCCTTGACCAGCAACCGCACCCGATGCCGCCCCCGGATCCGCGCAATCGGCGCTGGTGCGGGGCCAAAGACCTGCGCCCCGATCCGCCGCAGCGGCCCATCCTGCCGCGCCATCGCGGCACCCAGATCGAATACCTGCTGCACATCCGTCGCGCTCAGCACGATCCCCGCCATCCGGCCATAGGGCGGCACACCGGCGGCCTTGCGCTCTGCCGCCTCGGCGGACCAGAACGCCTCTTCATCGCCGGCCACAATCGCCCGAATCACGGCATGTTCCGGCTGATAGGTCTGGAGCAACGCCTCGCCCGGGGCCTCTGCCCGGCCTGCCCGGCCCGCGACCTGCCGCATAAGTTGAAACGTCCGCTCAGCCGCGCGCAGGTCAGACCCTTGCAGACCCAGATCCGCGTCGATCACCCCCACCAGCGTCAGCTTAGGAAAGTTATGCCCCTTCGCCACCAGCTGCGTGCCAATGATGATATCCGCTCCACCCGCCGCAATATCCGCGATATGCGCCTTCATCGCGCGGGCCGAGCCGTACAGATCAGACGACAGAACGACGACCCGCGCATCCGGGAACAGCGCCTGCACCTCTTCGCCCATCCGCTCTACACCGGGACCGACCGCGCTTAGCTTGTCCTCTGCCGCGCAATGGGGGCAGACCGTCGGCATCGGCTTCGTGGCCCCGCATTGGTGGCACATGAGCCGTTTCAAGAACCGGTGCTCCACCATCCGCGCATCGCAATCGTCGCAGGCAATCTGATGCCCGCAAGCCCGGCACAGCGTCACCGGCGCGTACCCGCGCCGGTTCAAAAACACGAGGCTCTGTTCACCCTTGTCCAACCGCGATTGCATCGCAGTGCGCAGGCTGGGCGACACCCAATGCCCGCGGGGCAATTCTTCGCTGCGCATATCGATCGCCGACATTTTCGGCATCACAGCCGGGCCAAACCGGCTCTTGAGCTCCAGCCGGCGATACTTGCCCGCCTCGACGTTCGCCCAACTCTCCAGGCTCGGCGTCGCAGACGCCAGCACCACTTGCGTGCCATTCCCTGCAGCCCGCAGCACAGCCATATCGCGGGCGTTATAAAGCACGCCGTCCTCTTGCTTGTAGGAAGTGTCGTGCTCCTCATCGACCACGATCAACCCCAAATCGCGGTACGGCAGAAACAGCGCCGACCGGGCCCCGACCACAAGGTCGGCATCCCCCTGACCCACCATTCGCCAGCAACGCCGCCGTTCAGTTTGCGTGACGCCAGAGTGCCATTCCGCAGGCCGCTGACCAAAGCGCGCCTCGACCCTGTCAAGGAACTCGCCCGTTAGCGCGATCTCTGGCAGCAGCACCAGCGCCTGCCGCCCGGCCCGCAGGCAGGCGGCCACGGCTTCCAGATAAACTTCGGTCTTGCCTGACCCGGTAACACCTTTCAGCAAAGTCGTGCCATAGGTGCCGCTGGCCACCGCCTGCGCCAACACCTCGGCCCCTGCCGCCTGATCTGCCGTCAGTTCTTTGCCGCCATAATCGGGGTCCAACCTTGGATAAGCCGTATCGCGCGGCGCGAATTCCTCTGACACCGCACCCAGTTTGACCATGCCCTTTACGACTGACGTGCCGACGCCCGCCATGTCTGCCAGTTCCTTCAGCGTGAACGCCAGCCCGCCGTATTCGCGCAGCACATCCAGCACAGCGCGGCGCGCATCGGTCATGCGCGTCGGCTCGTTTGCCCCAAGCCGGTACACCTTGCGCGTACCCGGCGCATCGCCCATCCCCGGTGCCCGCGTCGCCAGCCGCAACATCTGGTCCAGCGGCGTCAGGGTATAATCGGCGGCACGCGTTAAAAAAGTCTGCATTTCAGACCGCATCGGGGCCACATCCAGGACACGCATTACACTGCGCACCTTGGAATATTCGTAATCCCCGGCCCCCGGACCCCAGACCACGCCTAGAATTTTACGTGGCCCCAACGGCACTTCGACAAAGGCACCAGCAAAGCAACCGCCCTCTGGTGCCTTGTAATCCAGCACCCGCCCAAGCGGCTGGGTGGTCAGAACACCAACCAATTCGCCCTCATTGAAATGTGACTGAACCATAACGGCCTTTTCAGGGTTTCCCCCATCAGGTAAACGCTGACCAAGCAAACGCCAACCCAAAGGGGGAACGAGCCAATGAAGTTTTTCGTGGACACCGCAGACATCGACGCAATCAAGGAGCTGCACGCACTGGGCATGGTCGATGGGGTCACCACCAACCCTTCGCTGATCGCCAAGTCCGGCCGCGACATCCTCGAAGTCACCAAGGAAATCTGTGACCTCGTCAGTGGCCCCGTGTCGGCCGAAGTCGTGGCACTGGACGCCGAGACGATGCTGGCCGAAGGCCGCAAGCTGGCCAAGATCGCACCAAACATCGCCGTCAAGGTGCCGCTGACTTGGGCCGGCCTGCAAACTTGCAAGACGCTAAGCGACGAAGGCACTATGGTCAACGTGACGCTGTGCTTCTCTGCCAATCAGGCGTTGCTGGCCGCCAAGGCCGGCGCGACGTTCATCAGCCCCTTTGTGGGCCGTCTGGACGACATCAACATCGACGGCATGGAATTGATCAGCGACATCCGAACGATCTATGACAACTATGGCTTCGACACGCAGATCCTCGTTGCCTCGATCCGTACCGCCAACCACATGAAGGACGCGGCCCTGATCGGTGCCGATGTCGCCACCGCACCACCTGCCGTCATCAAGGCAATGGCGAACCACATCCTGACGGACAAAGGCCTAGATGGCTTCATGGCCGACGTGAAGAAAGCTGGCATCAAGATTCTGTAAACACAGCTGACTGGGCCGCGCCTGCAACAGGTGCGGCCCCTTGCACGACACGATCAATTAAAAGGCGAAATTGGGCATCAGACCTTATAGCCTTGAATCAAGATACAAAAGAGCAGGCACATGAGCACAACACCCTTGATGGACACATCCGTCCGCGATCGCATAATCGCGGACCCAGAGCTTCTGCTGGAAGATCAGGACATCATGCGCGCGCTCGTGGCCGCGAATGAAAAGACCATGGGCGGCAATATCGTCGATCTGCGCGGCATCGCGATGGAACGGCTGGAATCCCGCCTCGACCGGCTAGAGGACACGCACCGAAGCGTCATCGCTGCTGCCTACGAAAACCTCGCCGGCACGAACCAAGTCCACCGCGCCGTGCTGCGCCTGATGGATGCGACCCGGTTTGAAACCTTCCTGCGCGATCTGGCCGGCGACGTCGCCGACACCCTGCGCGTCGATGTCATGCGCCTTGTCCTCGAAAGCGAAGGCGACGGCGACGACCCCGTGATCCGCCAGCTTGGCGAAGTCCTCTCCGTCGGCGGCCCCGGCTTCTGCGACAGCTACATCAGCCGCGGCCGCGACATCCCGGTCCGCGCCGTCACCCTGCGGCAGGTGCAAAATCAAGGCGCTGAAGTTTACGGCGACAAATCCGACTACGTCCGCTCAGAGGCTTGCCTGAAACTCGACCTAGGCACCGGCCGCCTGCCCGGCATGCTGGTCATGGGATCAGAAGACCCGCACCTGTTCACCCCGCAGCAAGGCACCGACTTGCTGAACTTCTTTGGCGGTGTATTCGAACGCAGCATGCGCCGTTGGCTGTCGGCTGAAGTATGATGGCCCCGCAGCTGACGGATGCACTGAACAGCTGGCTGGATCACTGCGCAGCCCTGAACGATGCGGCGGATCACACGCTGACCGCCTACCGCGCCGATGTGCAGGGGTTCCTTGCGTTCATGCAGGTCCATCACGGTGACGCGGTTGGCCTTGCCCCAATCGCCCGGATCACGACTGGCGACATGCGCGCTTGGATGGCCCATGAACGCGGCCGCAGCGTGGGGGCGCGCTCGCTCGCCCGCAGCCTGAGCGCCGTCAAAACCTTCTATCGCTGGCTGTCTGACCGCGAAGGGTTCGAACCCACCGCCGTCCTGACCATCCGCAGTCCGAAGTTCACCAAAAAGCTGCCCCGCCCGCTGGAAGAATCTGCCGCCCGCGCGATGATCGACCGCGTCGAATGTCAGGCACTAGAACCTTGGGTCGCCGCCCGCGACACCGCCGTCGTCACCGTACTCTACGGCCTTGGCCTGCGGATATCAGAGGCGCTGTCCCTGACCACCCGTCAAAGCCCCCTGCCCGACGTCCTGCGCATCACCGGTAAGGGTGGCAAAATGCGGATCGTCCCGGTCCTGCCTGCCGCTCGCGATGCGGTCGCCGCCTATGTCCGCCTCTGCCCGCACGATCTGACCGAGGGCGGCCCGCTGTTTCGCGGCGTGCGCGGCGGTGCCCTGAATCCCCGCGCCATTCAAAAAGTGATGGAGCTGTCGCGCCTGCAACTTGGCCTGCCCGCCACGGCCACGCCTCACGCGATGCGACACAGCTTTGCCACGCATTTGCTGACCGCGGGCGGCGATCTGCGCTGCATTCAGGAACTGCTTGGACACGCCAGCCTGTCCACCACGCAGGCCTATACCTCCGTCGATGCCGCCCGCCTGATGGAGGTTTACGACGCCGCCCACCCCCGCGCGTGACAGATTCCCTTCATCTGGCCGAAAAAACGCCAGCCGGAGGCTACTTCGGCCGCAAAACCCGCTAATGTCCAAAATACATTGTGCCAAACCGAAAGCCTGCCCATGACCCTCGCCCAGAAAGCCCTTGCTGTTCACCTGTTGACCGCGACCGGGGCCGTGTTTGCCATGCTGGCCATGCTGGCGGCCGTCGATCATGACTGGGCGCTGATGTTCCTGTGGCTGATCGTGGCCTTCTTCGTCGATGGTATCGACGGGCCGCTTGCGCGCAAATACGACGTCGAAACCAACGCCCCTGAATTCGACGGCGTGCTGCTGGACCTAATCATCGACTACCTTACTTACGTCTTCATCCCGGCCTACGCGCTTTACGGCTCTGGCCTAATGGACGGCTGGTCCGGCTGGGCGGCCATCATTATCATCACCTATACCAGCGCGATGTATTTTGCCGACACCCGGATGAAGACAAAAGATTATTCCTTTTCCGGCTTCCCCGGATGCTGGAACATGCTGGTGCTGGTGCTGTTCGCATTGAAACCCGACTGGTGGGTCTGCCTGTGCCTTGTCGCGGCGCTGGCGATCACAATGTTTGTGCCGTTGAAATTCGTCCACCCGGTCCGCACCAAGCGCTGGCGGAACATCACCCTGCCCATGGCGCTGGCCTGGGTCGTCTTTGCCGGCTGGGCCGCGTGGGTCGATTTTGATACGGGCAGTTGGGCGCATAGCGGGCTGATTGTCACATCAGTTTATCTAACGCTGGCCGGCGCGGCGCAGCAGATCATGTTTGGCCGTGACGGCTAAAGCCGGGTCAGCACGACGCCCGCCACGATCAGCGCGGCAGCGATGCCTTTTTGCATGCTCATCCGTTCATTAAAGGCCCACCAACCGATCAGCACTGCGAACAGGATCGACGTTTCGCGCAGCGCCGCCACTAGCGCGATCGGGGCTTGCGTCATGGCCCAGACCACGATGCCATAGGCGGTGAACGAACAGGCCCCCGCCACCAGCCCGATGCCCCAGACACGGCCTGTGCGCGGCACGACCGCCCGTCCGCGCAGCGCCAGAATAACCGGCACATAGAACACCGCCGCCGCGACTAGCAACCAGCCGGTATAAGCGAACGGATCACCGCTGATCCGAGCGCCTATGCCGTCGGTCAGTGTATAGCCCGCCGTCGCGCAGGCCGATCCAGCAGCAAATGGCAGCATACGGCGGCTTTCACCGCTGGTGAACACGTCCCGCGCCATGACCGCCAATCCAAACCCCAGCAATAGCACGCCGCCGACCTCTGGTCCGGTGACAGGGTCAAGCGCCAGCACGACGCTAACGAGCAGCACGATTATCGGCGCGCCGCCCCGCGCAAGCGGGTAGACGCGGCTGAGGTCTCCCTGTTCATAGGCATAGGCCAGAAACAGTTGATAAGCCGTGTGGATCAGCCCGGACGCCGCGATCCAGACCCAGATCTGCGGATCGGGCCAGGGCCGCGTCGCCACTACACAAAGTCCCGTCAGCGCATTGCCCAGCGTCAGCGCCAGCATCACGCTTTGCTTGTCCGTGCCCCGTCGGATCAGGGCATTCCACACCGCATGCAGCACCGCGGCGGCCAGCACGGCAGAAATAACGTTTTTGTCATATCAGCAAGCCTGCTGCGCCTTCGAGTTTGAGAAGGGTAATCTTGTCCTCTATCCCGCGCGGGCCGGAAAAGCCGCCAAGGTTGGTGGCCCCCAGCACCCGGTGACAGGGAATAACAACGGGGAGCGGGTTGGCGCCGCAGGCCTGCCCAATCGCCTGTGCGCTGACGCCTAGGTGCCGCGCCAGATAGCCATAGCTGCGCGTTTCGCCGTATGGGATATCGATCAGCGCCTGCAAAAAGGCCCGCTGAAACGGGCTGCCAGTGATCGCCAGCGGCACGGTGAACCCGGCCTGCGATCCAGAAAAATAAGCCACAAGCTCGCCCTTCAGGGTGTCGGCCAGTGGCCCATCAGTCAGCTGCCCTGGCCCCCAGCGCAGCGCCGTGATCCCTGTGCAGACGTGATCCGCGCCCAGCGGACCAAGGGGCGTATCCAGCAAGACGCCCGGCACGCTGGTCACACTGAAGCCGGTCCCGATTGCCGCAGCGCCGGGTTGCGGACCGCCATCATTGTGGCGCTGAGCGTCGCGATCAACGTCTCTTGCCCGTCATCGCACGCAAAGGCCTGCGCCTGCGTAAAGGTCAGCGTGCGGCCGGACCGGATCACCTCTCCGACCATGCGAAAGGTCTGGCCCCGTGCAGGTGCCAGAAAGCTGGACTTGAATTCTGCAGTCAGCACCTCTGCGTCCGCGTCCATCAGGGTAAAAGCGGCAAAACCGGCTGCGGAATCCATGACGGTCGTGATGACGCCCGCATGCAGAAAACCATGATGCTGGGTCAGATGGGGCGCAAAAGGCAGGCTGAGCGTTACGCGGCCCGGGTTCAATTCTGCCACGGTTACGCCAAGGGTCAGCATCACTCCCTGCCGGTCAAAGGCTTCCTGCATCCGGTACAGGGCATTGGGGTCGCGCAGATGGGGCATTGGTCAGGCCTTTGGCTGGGGTTTGCGGCGATCCTAGCGACTTGCGGCCCAGGGGGAAGGGACCGAGCGCCGCACCGGATGCCATTGGGTGCGTTTGTTCCATGTCAAAGACGCCACATGCCACATGCGCTAGAATGAGGCTGATAATAGGAGATTCCGATATGATCACGAAAATCATGGCCTGCTTCGACGGCTCTGACCACGCCGTGTCTGCCCTACTGAATGCGGCCGATCTGGCGCAGAAATACCAAGGCACGTTAGACGTGGCCACAGTGATGCACATTGACATGAACGCGATCGCTGTCGGCGGCAGCGCCGTGATGATCCCGATCCATGAAGAAGAGGCGAAGGCCAACGCCGACGCCATGCTGGCAAACGCCGCCAAGCTGACGCAAGAGGCTGGCTATGCCGCTCCCACCACCCACGTTCTGCGCGGCACCCCGGCCGAGGCGATTTTGGAACATGCATCGACGTCCGGTGCCGACCTGATTGTTGCAGGGCGGCGCGGCTATGGCACGCTGCGCGGCATGCTGGTCGGCAGCGTTTCGCAAAAGCTGATCGCTCACGCCACCTGCCCGGTGCTGATCACTTAACCCAAGGTGGGGCCGGATTGCACCGGCCCCGTTCTCCCTTAGCTGAGCGCCGCGTCGCAACGAGCGCAGACGCCGGTGTGGCTGTGCGTGCCCACGTCCGGCAGGATCTTCCAGCAGCGTTGGCATTTCTGGCCGTCAGCCCGCTCAAACACCACACCGACTTCGGCGATGTCTTCAATGCGGAACGCATTTGCCGGGGCGGGATCTGTCGTGATCTCGATCCCGCTGGTGATGCACAGATCATCAAAGGACAGCGTTTTCAGCGTCGCGGCCTCTTCTGCGGTGACGTGGACAACCGGGGCCGCCTCTAGCGATGCGCCTATGACCTTTTCGGTGCGCTTCACCTCGAGTGCGCCGGTGACGACACGGCGGACACGGCGGACGGTCGACCACTTGGCCGCCAGCGCAGGGTCCAGCCATTCGTCAGGCGTGTCCGGGAAGTCCTGCAGGTGCACGGACGACACCGGGCCGGGGTGACGCTCCAGCCAAACTTCTTCCATGGTAAAGCACAGGATCGGGGCCAGCCATGTGGTCAGCCGGTCGAACAGCAGTTCCAGCACCGTGCGCGCAGCCCGGCGGCGGGATGTGTCACCATCGCAATACAGCACATCCTTGCGGATATCGAAGTAGAACGCCGACAGATCCAGCGTGGCAAAGTCAAAGATCGTCCGGAACACGCCCTGGAAATCATAGGCCGCATAGCCCTTGCGCACCGTGGCATCGAGCTCTGCCAGACGGTGCAGCACCCACTGTTCCAACTCTGGCATATCAGCACGCGCGACGCGGTCGCCTTCGTTCATATCGGCCAATGATCCCAGCATAAAGCGCATGGTGTTGCGCAGGCGGCGATAGCTATCCGCGGTGCCTTTGAGGATTTCCGGCCCAATCCGCTGATCAGAGGTATAGTCTGACTGCGCCACCCATAGACGCAAGATGTCAGCACCGTATTCCTTGATGATTGTTTCCGGCAGGATCGTGTTACCAACGGATTTGGACATCTTCATGCCCTTCTCGTCCAGCGTGAAACCGTGGGTCACGACACCGCGATACGGCGCGCGGCCCATGGTGCCACAGGCCTGCAGCAGCGACGAATGAAACCAGCCGCGGTGCTGGTCGGTGCCTTCCATATAGACGTCAGCGATGCCGTCCGCTGACCCGTCGGGCCGATCGCGCAGCACAAACGCATGGGTCGAGCCAGAGTCGAACCACACATCAAGGATGTCGAACACCTGATCCCAGTCATCGGGATCATGCTCTGCCCCCAAAAAGCGTTCTTTGGCACCGTCGACATACCAAGCATCCGCGCCTTCGACCTCGAACGCCTCGCGGACGCGGGCATTCACGACTTCGTCGCGCAGCAGGAAATCGGGGTCCGTCGGCAGCGCGCCTTTTTTGGTAAAGCAAACCAGCGGCACACCCCAGGCACGCTGGCGCGACAGCACCCAGTCGGGGCGCTGGCTGATCATTGCATGCAGACGGTTGCGGCCGCGCTGCGGCGTCCATGTCACCAGCTCGTCGATGGAGGTCAGGGCACGTTCGCGGATCGTCTTGCCATAGGTGTCCAGACCGTCGCCCACGACGCGGTCGATCGCAGCAAACCACTGCGGCGTGTTGCGGAAGATGACCGGAGCCTTCGACCGCCAAGAATGGGGGTAAGAGTGCTTGATCTTGCCGCGTGCAAACAGCCCGCCGACCTCTAGCAATTTCTCGATGACGGCGGTGTTGGCGTCGCCTTCCCAAGACTTGTTCTTGGGCTTGTCGCGGAAAATCGCCTTGCCGCCAAAGAACGGCAGATCGGCGCGGAATGTTCCATCCTCGGTCACGTTGTAAGTGATGACTTGTTCGAGCATCCCCAGATCGCGATAGAGTTCGAACTCTTCCATGCCGTGGCTTGGCGCACAGTGCACAAAACCGGTGCCTTCGTCGTCGGTGACGAAATCAGCGGCGCGGAAATCGCGGGCGTCGTCCCACTCGCCGTTGCTACCTTCGGTACCGCTCAGCGGGTGCGACAGGCTGGTGCCCGACAGATCGCCAGCGTCGCAGATACGGGTGAATTCCGTGATCCGCGCCTTGGAAAACACGTCAGCGGCCAGCTTGTCCGACAGCACATAGCGCTCGCTAGTGTTGACCCAATTGCCTTCGGGGGCATCGGTGACTTCGTACACGCCGTAAGAGATGTCGTTGGCATAAACGATCCCCTTGTTGGACGGCATGGTCCAAGGCGTCGTCGTCCAAATCACGACCGATGCGCCCTTCAGCGCGTCATTGTTCGTCTCGCGTACCGGGAACTTGACCCAGACCGTGTGGCTTTCCTTGTCGTGGTATTCGACCTCGGCCTCGGCCAGCGCAGTTTTTTCCACGGGCGACCACATCACAGGCTTAGAGCCTTGATACAGCGTGCCGTTCATCAAAAACTTCTGAAACTCTGCCGCGATCACAGATTCTGCGTGAAAATCCATCGTCAGATAGGGGTCAGCCCAATTGCCAGTGACGCCAAGGCGCTTGAATTCCTCGCGCTGGATATCAACCCAGCCAGCGGCAAACTTGCGGCATTCGGCGCGGAAGTCGTTTATCGGCACCTCGTCCTTGTTTTGGCCCTTGGCGCGGTACTGCTCTTCGATTTTCCATTCGATCGGCAGGCCGTGACAATCCCAGCCAGGGATATAGCGCGCGTCGCTGCCCATCATCTGCTGGCTGCGCACGATCATGTCCTTGATCGTCTTGTTCAGCGCGTGCCCGATGTGCAGGTGGCCGTTCGCATAAGGCGGGCCGTCGTGCAGCGTAAAGGGCGTGCGCCCTTCCTTGCCGCGTAGGGTGTCATAAACGCCGATCTGCTCCCAACGGGCCAGCCATTCTGGCTCGCGCTTGGGCAAGCCTGCGCGCATCGGAAAGTCCGTGCGCGGCAGGTTCAAGGTGCTTTTGTAATCCACGGTCGTATCGGGGGTGTCGGCGCACATGAAAAGGCGTCCTTTGATCTGGAAATTGGCAGGAAAGAGGGGGCGGCGCAGCACGCCTTGACCCGGCGGCGCTGGCGATCAGCGCGCCGGGGACATAATTCGTATCAGGACCCACATATTCATGCTGACATTATAGGCAGCGCGGCGCTTGGGGTAAAGACGGCGCAGTAAATGGTCGCCCGCCATTATCTTGCTTAAAATACTCCCGCCGGAGGCACCCAGCCCTACTGGCAATAGCTACCACTGCGATAACGCGCGGTGTCGACATGAAAATGGTCGCGGTGCGCCGCGTTGGCCCCAGGTCCAAGCACCGTGCCAAAGGGCCCGCAAGCCGCCTGCCACATGGATTTCAGCTGCTGGCCCGCGCCGCGTTTGTTCCAGTCAGTCAGAACCGTCAGCTCTGTGCCGTTTTTCAGTTGGATGCCGCCAATATCCACCGCGCGCCCTCGTGAGTGTTCGGACAGTTTTTTGTTCGTCGTACTACCGCCGACACGATTGCGGCAGGTGTAGTGCCCCACCACGCGCAGCGATGCGACGCCGCCGCCGGTATTGCCCACCACCGGGATGATGCCGTCCGTGACCCAGCGGCGCAACGCCTTGGCCGTGTTGCAGTCAATCGTCGGCTGAGTCGTCAGACGCACACCGGCTACGGATTTCACCCGCACCGCACCTGTGACACCGCAGCCGCCAGGGCCGTCGATATCTGAAATCTCTTCGCCCTGAATGGCCGGATCGCCACAAATCTGGCCGCGAGCCAATTCCAACTGCTGGCGCACCACACCGTGCGTGATCACTGCCGGGCGCACAGCGGGCCGGCCCGTCATGCGGGGGGCAAGCGCGGGTGCACGGGCCGGGGCGGTGACCTGAGTTGCAGCTTCGGTCTGCACGGCGATACTGCCCCTGGGTCGCAGAACGGGGCGAAAGGCGGGGATTTCATGTTCCGGCACGTAGCCGTCTTCGGACACGCCGTGCGTGGGTCGCAGCGACGGGCGCAGCGTGTTGACAAGCGGCTCTGCCACAGCAGAAGTGTCTGCCAGAAGCAGCAAGGCGATCACGCAGGCCCGCATCAGCGCTTGGCCGGCGTGCGCCCGAAATCGGGTGCGTCTGTATCCTGTCCGGCGTCGATGATGCCACGCCGAATCGCCCGGGTGCGCGTGAAATAGTCGTGCAGATGCGCGCCATCACCGGTACGAATTGCGCGCTGCAAGGAAAACAGCTCTTCGGTGAAACGACCCAGAATTTCCAGCGTCGCTTCTTTGTTCGTCAAAAAGACATCGCGCCACATGGTCGGATCAGAGGCCGCAATTCGGGTGAAGTCCCTAAAACCGGCGGCGGAATACTTGATGACTTCGCTATCGGTGACGCGGCTTAAATCATCGGCCACGCCAACCATGGTATAGGCGATCAGGTGCGGCGTGTGGCTGGTGACGGCAAGGACAAGATCATGATGCTCTGCGTCCATCTCGTCGGTGTTGGCACCTATTCCCTGCCAAAGCTTTTCAAGCCGCTCGACCGCCGCACGATCAGAGCCTTCGGTCGGCACAATGATGCACCAGCGGTTATCGAACAGCGTGGCAAAGCCCGCGCGGGGGCCGGAATGTTCGGTGCCCGCCAGCGGGTGCGCAGGGACGAAATGCACGCCTTCGGGCACGAAAGGTGTCACCGCCTCGATCACCGCCTTTTTCACAGAGCCGACATCCGACAGCGTCGCCCCCGGTTTCAGCAACGGCCCGATATCCGCCATAACGGCGGCCATCGCCCCAACCGGCACGCAAAGCACTACAAGGTCGGCACCCTGAACTGCTTCTGCCGCACTTTCGCATACCTCGCAAAGGTCCAACTCGCGGGCGATGTCGCGGGTTTCCTGACTGCGAGCGTAGCCGGTGATCGTGCCCGCTAGGCCGCCGCGCTTCATCGCCAGCGCCATAGAGGATGCGATCAAGCCAAGCCCGATCAGCGCGACCTTATTGTAAATGACGCTCATCTTGCGCCCTTGAATTGGCCAATGGCGTGCACAACGCGGCGGCAGGCGGACTCGTCGCCAACCGTGATGCGCAGGCAATGGGGAAAGCCATAGCTTTTGGGGTGCCGCACAATGATGCCTTGGCTAAGCAAATGCGAGTTGCAGGCCAGCGCCTCTTCTTCTGAGGTAAAACGCGCCAGAATGAAGTTCGCGGTGGATGTATCCGACGGCACGCCCATTTCGGCCAGCGAGGTCGAGAGCCAATCGCGCCAGCGGGCGTTTTCCACACGGCACTTTTCAGTGTAATCCGTGTCGCGCACCGCCGCCTCTGCCGCAGCCAATGCGCCGCCAGACAGGTTGAACGGGCCGCGAATGCGGTTTAACACATCGATGACGGCCTGCGGGCCATAGCCCCAGCCGATCCGCAAGCCACCGAGACCGTAGATCTTGGAAAAGGTGCGCGTCATGAAGACGTTGTCGCGGGATTCCACCAATGCGCGGCCGCCGTCATAGCCCTCGGCAAACTCCGCATAAGCGCCGTCGAGCACAAGCATGGCTTTCTCGGGCAGCCCCTCGGCCAGTCGCGCGACCTCTGCCTGGCCAATCATCGTGGCGGTCGGGTTGGCGGGGTTCGCGATATAGACCAGCCGCGTGCGTTCATTGCAGGCGGCCAGAATGGCGTCGACGTCTATGACCCGCTCCCGCTCGGCAACCACGACAGGGGTCGCGCCAGAGGCAAGTGCCACGATGCGGTAGATCGCAAAGCCATGCTCGGTATAAATGACCTCGTCACCCTCGTCCGCATAGGCCTGCGCCAAAAGGTGCAGGATTTCGTCAGAGCCAACGCCGCAGATCACGCGGGCCGGATCGACGTGCCAGACGTCCGCAATGGCCTGCCGCAGGGCAGCGTGATCGGTTACGGGATAGCGGTGCAGATCGTGGACCGCGCGCTGATAGGCATCCTTGGCCTTGGGTGACGGGCCAAAGGGATTTTCGTTCGAGGACAGCTTCAGAACGTTGGATATGCCGTCCACATGGCTCACCCCACCCTGATAAAGAGCGATATCCATGATGCCGGGGCGAGGCGTGATCGTCATCGGTCAATTTTCCATATCCGGGGCGCTTGGCGGTGTTCTAGCGATCCCGCCGCCGTCTGACCAGTGACAAGCTGACGCGCGTGGGATGGCGGGCGGGGCGTCTTGGCCCGAATGGGCAAACAGCGCCGGACGGCGTCAGGTCGCCAGCACGTTGCGGAACTGCCAGGGATCGCTTTCGTCGATGTCTTCGGGGAACTGGGCCCAGCGGTCGGCCAGCGGCATCCAGTCAGTATAATGCACCTCGACCGGGCCCAGATAGCGGCGCTGCATCTGCAGACAGCACCCATGATCCATCTCGACCGCCTCGACGATTGCAGCAGCAGGATTTTCCAGCGCCCAGACCATCTCCGCAAAGCCGGCAGAGGTCAGCTGCAACCCCGTCGTGTTCTGGTAAGGAGCCAGCCCTCCGCGCCTCCGCGTTCGACAGGCGCGAGCCGTACCACAACTCATTGCGCGCGTTCTCGTAGATCAGAACGCCCAGTTCGTCCACGCCTTCGACAATCTCCTCGACGCCCAGAATTTCTGTGGACAACCTGCTGGTGGCCAGAGCCAAACATTTTGTACAGACTGAGCACCATATCATCGCAGGGGTGTTAGGCGTAGCGGCAGTTCAGGCGATACGCGGGCGCGGCGGCATCACCGACAGTGTAATAGTCTGGAATGCTGATCGCTTCGTTACGCGTGACCAGATAGCCAAGCTGCGGCCCCGGCGTCGGGCACCATGTATTCAACCGCGTGATTGCGCCGAGCCGATCCAGCCAGATCGCAACCTGGCAGCCCTTGGTATAACGGTGGCCGTTGTCGGGAAACCACGTTTCATGCGTGCCTCAGCCCAGCTCTGCGGGCTGAAACCCCTGCGATATGAAACCCTCGACGCTCCAGGTATTCACGAAGGTGCCGCGCGGGCGAGGCAGGCGGCGGGCTTGCGTGTCACGCCCTGTGATATGCACGCCCTTGACGCCAAGGGACTGCATCTGCGTGGCCCGACCTGACCGGTTCTGCGACACAGGATCGTCGCGCCCCAAATCGCTGATAAGCGTCATCAATCTTCTTTAACGAACCAGGACACCATGCCGGGGTTCGCGCCGCAGCACGACACCGCTGTCGGCCCGCCCGAGTGGGCGGTCGCATGGTCGCGCACTTGCTGGCGCAGCGCATAATTGGTCAGATCCGCATTGTCAGGCGTTTCAAAGTAGAAACCCTTCCTCGGCTCGACCACCGTATCCATGTAAAGCACGCCAAGTTCGCGGCAGAGTTTCATCAGATCAAGGCTTCCGGTGTCCACCGACAGGTTCACACAGAACCCGCCCTGCCCCAGCAGATTCGACAGCACCTCGCAGCAGTTTTCCGGTGTCAGGGCAAGCTGCAGGTGGCGATGGCCATGCTGGTCCAAAAAGGTATGGGTGGCCAGATCGGGGTCGATGACCACCTGTTTGCAGGCATCGTATCCGAAGTGCCGCTCAATCAGGGGCAAGGTACCTTTGCCGATTGACCCAAAGCCAATGATGATCACGGCCCCTTCGATGCGCCCGTAAACCGGATGTGTCATTCTGCACCCCCTTTTTGTTCGCGTCCGACCTGTCTAGCCTCTGCCTCGTGGCAACAGCTAGACGGACGGAAGGACGCGACATGGACATCGCAGGCAAGATCGTGGTGGTGACAGGGGCTGCGGGGGGCATCGGGCGGGCGCTGGCGCAGGCCTTTGCAGCGGCAGGCGCGGCCCATGTGGTCTGCGCCGATCTGGACGGTGACGGCGCGCGCGGCGTGGCTGCAGAAATTGGCGGCACCGGGGTTCAAGTGGACGTAACGCAAGAGGTGCAGATCGCTGATCTGATCAAAACGGTGGAACGCGACGTCGGGCCTATTGCGCTGTTTTGCTCCAACGTGGGTATTTTCATCCCCGGCGGGATGGAAGTGCCCGATGACGACTGGCAACGGATCTGGACGATAAATGTGATGGCCCACGTCTGGGCCGCGCGCCACGTCGTCCCACGCATGATCGCGCGCGGCGGTGGCTATTTGCTGAACACTGCCAGCGCTGCGGGCCTGCTGAACCAGATCGGTGCGGCCCCATACGGCGTAACAAAGCATGCAGCCGTCGGATTGGGGGAGTGGCTGGCGATGACCCACGGGGACGCGGGAATCAAGGTCTCAGTCCTGTGCCCGCAGGCGGTCCGGTCAGCGATGACCGATGGCATGGGCGAGAACGTCGCCGGGATCGACGGAATGTTAGAACCCGAGCTCGTGGCGCAGGCCTGCCTTAATGCGATCCGGGACGAAGTGTTTCTGGTGCTGCCCCACCCGCAAGTGCGCGGATACATGCAAGCAAAAGCGCAGGACTACGATCGCTGGATCGGCGGCATGCGCAAGCTAAACCGGCGTTTCACCCCCGACTGATGCGCGCGCTTTTTCCACTTTGTCGACGGAAAATCGGTGGGCCAAGCTGCCAGCAGATACGCAAAAGGCCGCCCAAAAGGGCGGCCTTGGCAAAAAAACCTGAAATCAGGCTTAGTTCTTGGCGTAGAATTCGACGACCAGGTTCGGTTCCATCGTGACCGGATAAGGCACATCACCCAGCGTCGGGGTGCGGGTGAATGTCGCAACCATCTTGGAGTGATCGACTTCCATGTAGTCAGGAACGTCACGCTCTGGCAGTTGCGATGCGACCAGAACCAGTTCCATCTGCTTGGACTTCGCACGTACCTCGATGATGTCACCCTCTTTTACGCGGTAGGAGGGAATGTTCACGCGCTGGCCGTTCACGGTGACGTGGCCGTGGTTCACGAACTGACGTGCAGCGAAGACGGTCGGGACGAACTTGGCGCGGTATACGACAGCGTCCAGACGACGCTCGAGCAGGCCGATCAGGTTCTCGCCGGTATCGCCTTTGACGCGCTCAGCTTCGGTATAGATGCGACGGAACTGCTTCTCGGTCAGGTCGCCGTAGTAGCCTTTCAGCTTCTGCTTGGCACGCAGCTGCAAGCCAAAGTCAGAGACTTTACCCTTGCGGCGCTGACCGTGCTGGCCGGGGCCATATTCACGACGGTTTACCGGGGACTTCGGACGGCCCCAGATGTTTTCGCCCATGCGGCGGTCAATTTTGTACTTGGCAGCTGTGCGTTTGGTCACGGCTGATCTCCTTCGGTTGTGCGCTATTGCGCGTGAAGGGCGTTGTCCTTTGGGCCGAAGCTCTGACAGGCGCTCCCCTTGCGGGGGCCACCAACACCAATATCGGGGCAATTAGGGGATCAGCCGAGGGGTGTCAACGGGTGATATCGGGTTTGAAAGGCTAATGTCGGGAGCCTCCTGCGGGAGTATTGGGGGCAAGACGATACTGTGATCAATCTGCCCCGGCAAACACAAGCGTGGCCTGCACGGCGCGGGTCCACTGGTGATACTTCGCCGACCGTTCCGCCGGAGCCATGGATGGCGAAAACGTGCGGTCGAGCGCCCACTTTTCCGCAAAGCCTGCCTGATCAGGGTAGAGCCCCGCGCGGTGTCCAGCGAGCCATGCGGCACCTAGGGCGGTAGTTTCTTGAACCTTAGGGCGATCGACGGGCGCGTCGATGATGTCGGCTAGAAACTGCATCGCGTAGTCAGACGCGCTCATGCCGCCATCGACTCGCAGGGAGGCATCCCCAGCGTCACCGGCCCAGTCAGCGCGCATGGCGTCCAGCAAATCACGGGTCTGATAGCCCACCGATTCGAGCGCCGCGCGCGCGAGTTCTGCCGGACCTGAGTTGCGCGACAGGCCATAGATCGCACCGCGACAATCAGCATTCCAATACGGTGCGCCAAGGCCGGTAAAAGCGGGTACCAGAATGACAGGCTGGCCTGGATCAGAGACTTCGGCCAGCGGCTGGGTTTCCTTCGCTTCTCGGATCATCTTGAGCCCGTCTCGCAGCCATTGCACGACGGCCCCAGCGATGAAGATCGACCCTTCGAGGGCATAAGTCGGCTTGCCGTTCAGCTGATAGGCAATCGTCGTTAGCAAACGAGAAGTCGATGCAACCGGGGTGTCACCGGTATTCAGCAGCGCAAAACAACCGGTGCCGTAGGTGGATTTCATCATGCCCGGCTTGAAGCACGCCTGTCCCAGCGTGGCGGCCTGCTGATCGCCCGCAACGCCCATAATAGGGATCGCCCGGCCAAACAGATCCGGACGCGTCGTGCCGAAGTCGGCAGCGCAGTCCTTAACCTCTGGCAGCATTTCCATGGGGATATCGAGCAGGTCGCAGATCGTCGACGACCAGCGCCCCTTGTGAATATCATACAGCATGGTGCGACAGGCGTTCGTGGCATCGGTCGCATGGACCACGCCGCCGGTCAGATTCCAGATCAGCCAGCTGTCCACAGTGCCAAAGGCCAGCTCTCCAGCCTTGGCCCGGGCGCGGGCACCATCTACGTGATCGAGGATCCACTTCACCTTGGTCGCAGAGAAGTAGGGGTCAAGCAGAAGGCCGGTCTTGGCCGTAACCAAATCAGCGTGATCCGCCAGATCGCGACAGATATCGGCGGTGCGCCGGTCCTGCCAGACGATCGCGTTGTGGAGCGGCTGACCAGTCGCCCGGTCCCAGACCAGCGTGGTTTCGCGTTGGTTGGTGATGCCGATTGCAGTGATCGCATCAACGCCAAGGCCCGCCTTTTCGATGGCCGCGCGGCAGGTGGCCGCGGTCGACGCCCAAAGGTCGGACGGATCATGTTCAACCCAGCCCGACTGCGGGAAATGCTGATCGAACTCCTCTTGCGCACTGGCGATCGGGGCCATGCCGGCATCGAAAATGATGGCACGGGACGAGGTGGTCCCCTGGTCGATGGCAAGAATGTGGGTCATGGAATCCCTTTGGCAGTTGGCGCAGCTCTAGTGCTTTGCGGCGAGGATGACCGATTTGACCGCGGCGCGAAAGGCCGCGGGTTCATAGGTGTCGCCGTCGGACCGTTACTCGACCTTGATGAGATCGCAAATCTGGCGAACGGCCGCCGCATAGCCATTGATGCCGAACCCCACAATCACGCCGTCAGCTCGGGGCGAGATATAGGAGTGGTGCCGAAACACCTCGCGCTTGTGCACGTTGGAAATGTGCACCTCGATCACCGGGCCGTCGAAGGCGTTAAGCGCATCAAAGATCGCGACGGAGGTGTGGGTATAGGCACCGGCGTTGATGACGATCCCGGCGTGGGCTGTGCGCGCCTCGTGGATCCAGTCGACCAGCTGGCCCTCGTGATTGGACTGCTCCATCCGGATGGTGACATCGCCTGCTGCGGCGCGGCACAGGTCGGCCACGTCATCCAGTGTTGCATGGCCATATATATCTGGCTGGCGCTTGCCAAGCAGGTTCAGGTTCGGGCCGTTGAGGACAAGAATTCTTTTCATTGCGCACCTTTAGCACGGAACATCCGCTGCGGGGAGGCCGAATTTTCGCCGGTATAGTCATGGCTTGCGGCAAAATCCTCTAGCGCGAACCCGCTAAAACCACCTTCGCCTTTGGGGAACATTAGGTCCTGTGCGGACGCCGAACTTGCTAATACGGCCACCAGCGCAACGACGCTGACGCCGGAAAGTGTACGGATCATTGATGGTCTCCTCCCAGAGTATAACTTTGCGCGGCTTGAGACGAAACGTTTCGGATTAGGGTTAAACGCGGGTCGGTCTGTCAACTAAAATTGCATGGACGCTGCTGGCTTTGTTGAAGGTTAGGTCAAGTATTCGGTTCTGGAAAGGAGCTTTGCGCGCGGAAACAATACGGTCCAGATCCTGCGCGAGGCTCATCCAGGCTGCCGCCAGATAGGCGACGGTGCCGCCAAGTGGCGGGTCAAAACCACCGACCGGAAACAGTTCTAACCCGTCGTCATGAGCCAGAACGGAGAGGTCGTCCGGGATACGCAGCCCCGCCTGCGCGGCGGCCTGATAGACGCCGCGCGCAATCATCGTGTTGCCCGCAATGATGGCGCTGGGCCTGTCTGTCTGCTGCAACAGGGCGCTGGCGGCACGGCGGCCGTGCGGCTCAATCATGGTCATGGATTGCAATAACGTGGGATCGGCGGTCAGGCCGTGTGCGGCAAAAGCCGCCTCGACCCCGCGGCGGCGCTGGATCGCAAAGTATTCGGTCTCCGGCCCGTTCAGAAAGGCAATGCGGCGATGCCCCTGCGACAGCAGATGGTCAGCCACCAGGCGGCCCACCTCGAAGTTGTCGATATCAACATAGGGATGCGTTTGTTCTGGATGGCGGCCATGCACGATGAAGGGCGCGCCTAGCTGCGTCAGGCAAGCAATGCGTGCGTCCCCTCGCGTGGGGCCGATCAGCACAAAGCCGTCGATCCCGCCGCTGCGATACAGATCGGTGTGCTGCTTGGACACGTCTTCGCCCGGCTGGCCGACGTGCAGCACGAACGGCAACCCAAGGGCCGAGATTTCAGCAGACAGCCCCATGACAATTTCAAACAGATGCGCATTGGATTCGGGGTCGCGCGATCCGGCGACAATCATCGCCACGATGCCGAATCGCCCGGTTTTCAACCCGCGTGCAATAGAATTGGGACGATACACCAACCCTTTGCCGCCTACTGCACCCCCTCGCGCGTATGCGCATTCACATCCGCATGTCCGCCCAGCGCGCGGCTGACCTGCGGCAACGATACAAAGGCAGGGTAGCGCCGCGGCCCAGGCGGGGCCGCGGCGCTGTGGTTTACTTTACGTCGAACCGGTCAAGGTCCATGACCTTTGCCCATGCGGCGATGAAAGCGTCCACAAAGCAATGCTCGGCCACTTCGCCAGCATAGATTTCGGCAAGGCCGCGCAGCTGACTGTCCGAGCCAAAGATCAGATCGGTCTGGGTGGCGATCCAGCGCAACTCTCCAGTCTTGCGATCGCGGCCTTCGAACATGCGGTCGTCTTCATCGACCGCGCGCCATTCCGTCGCCATCGACAACAGGTTGTTGAAGAAATCATTCGTCAACACGCCCGGCCGATCGGTAAAGACGCCGTGGTTCGAGCCATCCGTATTCGTCCCCAACACACGCATACCGCCGATCAGCGCGGTCATCTCTGCCGCCGTCAGGGTCAGCAGCTGCGCTTTGTCGATCAACAGCTCTGCCGGGGCCACGGTGTAGTCGGCGCGCTGGTAGTTGCGGAAACCGTCGGATGCGGGCTGCAGCATGTCGACGGATTCAACGTCCGCCTGCTCTTGCGTCGCGTCCGTGCGGCCGGGCGTAAAGGGCACGGTCACATCGTGGCCCGCGTCCCGAGCTGCCTTTTCAACAGCCGCTACACCGCCGAGCACGATCAGGCCACACAGCGCCCGTGGGTAATAGGCGGCGCTCTGCCGCGATTTTCTAGGGGATGCGGCGTTGGCGCAGGACCTTGATCTGGTGACCAACGTGGCCCGCGTGCAAAATCGCGACCGGTGTGACTGGCTGGTGGCGCAGGCCTTTGCAGGCCACGATGCGGCGCAGGCGCTAGCGGCGCTGTCTGCTGCGGATATCGCCTTTGCCCCCGTCAACGACATGGCTGGCCTGTCGGCGCATCCGCATTTGCGGCGCATCACCGTGGATACGCCGAATGGCCCGGCATCCTATCCCGCGCCCGGTGCGAGGGTGCGGGGGGCGGACCTCCGTCCTGGCCCTGACTACCACGGAATAAGCGCCAGCGTTATGACCGGGAACAGCACAAGCAGGACCACCCGGAACAGATCGGACGCAACAAAGAACAGTACCGCGCGATAGGTGTCCGCCATGGGGGTAGTACGGTCCATCGTGTTGATAATGAACAAGTTCATGCCGACGGGCGGCGTGATCAGCCCGACCTCGACCACGATAAGGACAAGGATACCGAACCAGATCGCGACCTGTTCGGTGTTGACACGCGACAGCGCGCCTTCGGTTGCGCCGCGCAGACCAATCTCACTAACCTGGTCGCGGGTCAGTTCCACCCCCTGCGCCAGTGCGGCCTGCGCTTGCGCCAACAGATCAGGTGCGATCTGCGCACCGCTTTGGATCAGATCCGACAGACGCGCGCTTTGCAGATCGACAAGGCTGACAAATCCAAAATCAAGGCCCTGCATCACCGGCCAAAAGATCGGGATGGTCAGCAAGATCATCGACAGACTATCCATCAGGCAGCCAAGCAAAAGGTAGAAGACAAGGATCAGCGCCAGCACCAGCAACGGCGACAATCCCTGATCCACGACCCAAAGCGCGATTTCCTGCGGCACCTGCGTCAGCGCGAGAAAGCCGTTATAGAACGCAGCGCCTAACACGATGAAAAAGATCATCGCCGTGGATCGGGCTGTCACCATAAAGCTTTCGCCCAGCGTCGCCCATGACAATCCGCCATTGACCCATGCGATCACTCCCGTACCTAGCGCGCCAACTGCGGCACCTTCGGTCGGGGTAAACCAGCCTGCATAGATACCGCCGACCACGAGGGCAAAGACGATCAGCACCGGCCAGACGTCCAGAACGCCGCGCATTCGCTCGCCCCAACCGACCCGGGGCCGGGTGCCCGCACTGCCGGGATACAGACGAACATATATAGAGATGACGGCGACATACCCTAATGCGGCAAGGATGCCGGGAATGAAGGCGGCCAAGAACAGCTTTGCGATATTTTGTTCTGTCAGGATCGCATATATTACCAGCACTATGGATGGCGGAATCAGAATTCCCAGCGTGCCGCCCGCCGCGAGCGTCGCCGTGGAAAATCCCCCGGCATAGCCGTAGCGGCGCAGTTCCGGCAGGGCGACGCGGCTCATGGTGGCAGCGGTGGCCAGCGATGATCCGCAGATCGCACCGAAACCGGCGCAGGCCCCGATAGCGGCCATGGCAACGCCGCCTTTACGGTGTCCCAAAAATCCCTCTGCTGCTTTGAACAACGCCTGAGACATTCCGCCCAGCGTCGCAAAGTGACCCATCAGCAAGAACATCGGGATGATCGACAGCGAATAGCTGGAAAAGGTGGTGAAGGTTTCAGACTTCAGCCGCGCAAAGGGGATCGTCGTATCCCCTGTGACCAGTACCAGCCCGACCAGCCCGGCCAGAAACATCGCAAGGCCGATGGGCACGCGCAAAAAGATTAACAGCAGCAGGGCGGGAAAGGATGTGATCCCGATGGCAAGATCGCTCAATGGTCTGCTCCCAAATCGACGGGCAGGATCACCGTGCCCGACACCGTTTCGCGCAGCCGCATCGCAGCGATATAGCACGCGACTAACGCGGCCACGACCGCCCCCGTCAGTGATAGCGCATAAGCCCACCAAACGGGCATTTCGAGCAGGAAAGTAGTCTGGCCAGAGGATTTCTTGGACAGAAGACCCAGCCACAGCTGCCACGCGATCAGCACCATGACGGCGGCAAAGACAATATCCGTGACCAGCCGCAGCCCCCGGTTCACCCGGTCAGAAAAGTAGCTGGTAAACACATCAACCGCCGCATGGCCGCCGGTCAGCTGGCACAGCGGCAAAAACGCAAAGATGCTGAAGGCAATGCCCGCCTCTACCAATTCGAAGTCACCATTGACGGGACCAACGCCCAGATCCAGCAGCCAGCTTGCCAGTCCCGGCGCAAGGTCCACCATCCAATCGGCGTGCAGGATGCCGTTCACCTCTCGGCCAAGGACCGACGCACAGACAAGCAACACCAAAGCGGTCAGCATCGCGCCGCCCAGCCAGGCCATCAATTTCGAAAGCGCCGCGAAAAAGGAATACATCAAGGCTCCGCCAAGGGGATGTGTGAAAGATAGGGGGCACCCGCGATCCGCAGGTGCCCCCTACCCTGTGTGACGCGGCCTAGTTTGCGGCGGCGTATTCGGCCATCAAGGCGCGGGCATTGTCGATCAGGGCCTGACCGTCATAGCCTTTGCTGTCCATGTCTGCCACCCAGCCTGCATAGATCGGCTCTACCAATGGCATCCAGACCGTGTCGACGGCGGCCTGATCAATGGTGATAAAGTTGTTGCCCAAATCCTCTGCGATCTGCTTGGCGGGCGCATCCGCGCCAAGATTAGCCTCTGCCGCCAGAACCGAGAAATCGAGTCCGGAATTGGCGTCGATGATCGCCTTCAGGTCATCGGGCAGGCCGTCATAGGTCGCAGGGTTCATCGCCATGATAAAGGTCAGGGTGTAAAGACCGTTGCCTTCGAAATCGGTATGGTTCTGAACCAGTTCGGCCACTTTCAGGGAACTCGTCACTTCCCAAGGCAGGGTCGCGCCATCAATGACGCCTTTTGACAGGGCTTCCGACACGGCGGGCACAGGCATGCCAACCGGAGTTGCGCCAACGGCCTCAAGCATTTGGTTCACCAGACGGGAGCCGCCGCGGACCTTCATACCCTGCAGATCGGCAGGCGATTCAACGGGTTCCTTTGTGTGGAACAGGCCCGGCCCGTGGACCCAGGTGCCCAGCATATGCAGACCTTCAAACTCGTCCTGCATGCCATCTTCGTACATCTTCCAATAAGCATAGGAAGCGGCCATCGGATCAGCGACAAAGAACGGCAGCTCGAACACTTCGGTGCTGGGGAAACGGCCGGGGGTATAGCCCACTACGGCCCACACGATATCGGCCACGCCGTCAATCGCCTGATCCACCAGTTCGGGCGGGGCACCGCCCAGCTGCATGGCGGGATAACGGTCGATCTTGATCCGGCCGCCCGAGTCCGCCTCGACCTTATCAGCCCAGACATCAAGGATCAGTTTTGGCACAGCAGCCTGAGCCGGCAGCATCTGGTGCAGCTTCAGCGTGACATCCTGTGCAAGGGCACTGGTCGCGCCCAGTGCCAGCATCATTGCCGCGCCTGCGGCCCCCAGCAGGGTTCTACGGTTAGTGGTCATTGATATCCTCCCCGGACATATCTCTTGGCATGTGACTTGCTGTCACAGCCCTGCCTCGTATGATGCAGACCGTGGGCCGTTTGTCATTTCTTAATTTACCAAGCGCCACCTAAGCTATTTTTTTGAATATGAAATCAACCAAGGGCACAATCAGATCAGCGCTCAAAATCTGCGCCGTTGCGTCCTACGGCCCCAGTCGGGCGGTAGTGACAAGACGATTGTATCCAACATAATTGTGGTAACATCCAAGGATAAGGCACATGCTCAGTAGCTTTGACGCGGAGATCCTAGCACGTCTTCAATTCGCGTTCACCATCTCTTTTCACATCATCTTTCCGGCGTTTTCAATCGGATTGGCCAGCTTTCTGGCGGTCCTCAACGCGGCATGGCTTTACACCGGCGACAACGCATACCGTGTGGTGTTCGATTACTGGAAAAAGATCTTTGCGGTGGCCTTTGGCATGGGCGTCGTGTCGGGCATTGTGATGTCCTACCAGTTCGGCACCAACTGGTCAGATTTCGCTGACAAGACCGGTCCGGTGCTTGGCCCGCTGATGGCCTACGAGGTGCTAAGCGCGTTCTTCCTAGAGGCAGGCTTTCTTGGCATCATGCTCTTCGGGCGTGAAAAGGTTGGCAATGGCCTGCACATGTTCGCCACAGCCATGGTCGCTGGCGGCACGCTAATGTCCGCGACCTGGATCCTAAGCGTCAACAGCTGGATGCAGACTCCCGCCGGTTATTCCACAAACGAAGTCGGCCAGTTCGTTCCCGAGGATTGGTGGGCGATCATCTTCAACCCATCCTTCCCCTACCGCTTGGTCCACATGGTCCTTGCCGCCTATCTGACGACAGCCTTCGTGGTCGCGGGGGTTGCTGGCTGGCATCTGCTGAAGGACCGAGAGAACAAGGCGACACGCAAGATGTTCTCGATGGCGATGTGGATGGCACTGATCGTCACCCCGCTGCAGATCGGCGCGGGCGACGCCCATGGTATCAATACGCTGGAACACCAGCCGACCAAGATCATGGCGATGGAAGGTCACTTTGACAGCCACCCCGAAGGTGCACCGCTGATCCTGTTCGGCATCCCCAATCAGGCCGAAAAGCGGGTCGATTATGCGATCCAGATCCCCAAGCTGTCGTCGCTGATCCTTGTGCACGACCTGAATGCCCCACTGAAGGGTCTGGACACCGTCCCAGACGAGGACGAGCCACCCGTTGCGATCGTATTCTTCAGCTTCCGCATCATGGTCGCCATCGGCTTTGCCATGCTGGGGATCGGCCTGTGGGGCGGCATCCAGCGCTGGCGCGGACGACTTTATGACACCAAGTGGCTGCACCGAGCTGCGGTCGTGATGGGGCCAATGGGCTTTGTCGCAGTGCTTGCCGGCTGGATCACGACAGAGGTCGGCCGCCAGCCCTTTACAGTCTATGGCTTGCTGCGCACATCCGATAGCCTTGGCCCCGTAGCGGCCCCGGCCGTGGCGGCATCGCTGATCGCTTTCATCATCGTCTACTTCTTCGTCTTCGGCGCAGGCACCTTCTATATCCTGCGCATGATGGGCCAGAACCCGGCGACGCCGCGGCTTGGCCTGAGAGATGGTCCGATCCGCACGGCGGGTATCACCCCCGTTCAGCAAACCCACGAAGCCCACCCGGCCGAATAAGGAGCGATCACAATGGAATTCGATCTTGCATTCATCTGGGCCGGGATCATCGCCTTTGCGGTGCTGACCTATGTCGTCCTTGACGGCTTTGACTTGGGGGTGGGCATCCTGTTTCCCTTTGCCAACTCCAAAAAAGATCGCGACACGATGATGAACTCTGTCGCCCCAATCTGGGACGGCAACGAGACATGGCTTGTGCTGGGCGGCGGCGGATTGTTCGCTGTCTTCCCGCTGGCCTATGCGGTGGTGATGTCGGCGCTTTATATGCCGATCATCCTAATGCTGTTGGCGCTGGTATTCAGGGGCGTGGCCTTTGAATACCGCTGGCGGACAGAGCGTTGGAAAAAAGTCTGGGACTTAGCGTTCTTCGGCGGCTCAACCATCGCGGCGCTGTGTCAGGGCATCGCACTGGGCGCGTTGGTGCAGGGCATAGCCGTGACGAACCGCCATTATTCCGGCGGCTGGTGGGACTGGCTCACGCCGTTTTCCATGCTGACCGGCGTCGCCGTTGTCGTCGGCTATGCGCTGTTGGGCGCGACCTGGATCATGATGAAGACTGAAGGTGCCGTGCATCACCGGATGCGCGATCTGGCCAAGCCGCTGGCGATTGCCACGCTTGTCTTCATCGCGCTGGTCAGCGTCTGGACGCCGTTCCAAAACCCGGTCTACTTTGAACGCTGGTTCTCTATGCCCGGCACGCTGGTCACGCTCCCCGTGCCACTGATCCTAGCCTTCGCCGTCTACAAGCTGTTCCACGGCTTGGCGAACGGGCGGGACGTGTCTCCGTTTTTGGCGGCACAGTCCTTGTTCGTGATCAGCTTCATCGGAATTGGCATCAGCTTTTACCCGATGATGGTGCCGCCTAGCCTGACAATCTGGGACGTGGCCGCCCCTGATTCCAGCCTAAAGTTCGCGCTGGTCGGCACGGTCGTCTTGGTTCCGCTGATCCTGGGCTACACCGCATATGCCTATTGGGTGTTCCGCGGCAAGCTGGACCCAGAAGCAGGATATCATTGATGGCAACCGATCCAGCATGGCAACGGATCGCGTGGTTCGTGGCGATCTGGGTGGCGAGTGTCGCCGTCCTGACCGTCGTGGCCTTCGCGATCCGCACCGCGATCCTTTAGGCTTCCAGCGCGAGGGCGAGCGCCTCGCCCCCACCAATACAGATGCTGGCGATCCCGCGTTTAGCACCGCGCGCCCGCATCGCCCCCAGCAGTGTCACAACGATCCGCGCGCCTGATGCGCCGATCGGGTGGCCTAGCGCACAGGCCCCGCCGTGCACATTGACCCGGTCATACGTAATGCCGCAGTCGGCCATCGCGGCCATCGGCACGACGGCAAAGGCTTCGTTGATCTCGAATAGGTCGACATCACGCAAATCCCAGCCAATCTTGTCTGCCAGCTTGCGCTTTGCAAAGATCGGGGCGGTCGTGAACCAGCCGGGCTCTCCTGCATAGGCAGCGTGACCAACGATTCGCGCCAGCGGCGTGGCCCCTACCCCGCGCATGGCGTCACCTGACATCAGCACCAACGCCGCCGCCCCGTCGTTTATCGACGAAGCAGAGGCCGCGGTGATTGTACCGCCCTTGGAAAATGCCGCGCGCAGGGTAGGAATTTTTGCTGTGTCGATCCTGTCAGGGCCTTCATCGCGGCTGACCTGCACATCGCCCTTGCGCCCCACCATGACCGGCGCGATTTCCCAGTCGAACAGCCTTGCATCCGCCGCCTGTCTGGCCCGCGTGACGCTGGCAATGGCAAAGGCATCCTGCGCCGCGCGGTCAAAGCCGTATTTCGCCGCGCAATCCTCGCCGAAGGTGCCCATCGACCGGCGCGTACCAGTGTCCGTGCGGGCATAGGCGTCCTCTAACCCATCCAGCATCATGTGATCCAACATCACATCATGTCCGATCCGCGCACCGCCCCGCGCTTTTGGCAAAAGGTACGGCGCGTTGGTCATGTTTTCCATGCCACCCGCGACAACAGTGGCGACGTTGCCCGCCATAATCGCATCCATGCCCTGCGTGATCGCCTTCATCCCCGACCCGCAGACCTTGCTGACCGTGGTGCAGGGGGTTGCGACGCCAATCCCGGCACCCAGCGACGCCTGCCGCGCCGGTGCCTGCCCAAGGCCTGCTGGCAGGACGTTGCCCATCAGAACTTCGCCCACCCCTGCGGCATCAACGCCGGCTCGTTCAAGTGCGGCGCGGATTGCGACGCTGCCCAGTTGCGGTGCAGTAACGTTGGAAAACGCACCCTGAAATGCACCCAGCGGCGTGCGCGCCGCGCCGGTGATATAGATGTCGGTCATTGTGGCCTCCCCCGCATGATCATTGTGCACAGCCTTGCGTGATGAACTGCACCGCGCAAGTCCTTGAACGCCGAACACGAGCAACTATCATCTGAACAGAGAACATTTGCTAACAAAGGATTGCCCTATGAAATTCACAGAGGAACATCTCTGGATGCGCGTCGGAGATGACATGGTCATCGTCGGCATCACCGAATTCGCCGCGGCCGAGCTGGGCGAGATCGCCTTTGTCGAATTGCCCGAAGAAGGCGTTGCCGTGATCAAAGACGACGACTGCGCCGTTATTGAGAGCGAAAAGGCGTCCTCTGACATCCTCGCCCCCATCGCGGGAGAGATTGCGGACGTGAATACAGCGTTGATCAAAAATCCCGGCCTGCTGACGGACGATCCGGTCGGCGATGGCTGGCTTTTCGCCATCATGCCAGAGGACATGGACGAGCTGGACGACTACCTGAGCGAAGGCGAATACAAGAAATTCACCAGCTAACCCCCGCTGCCCCGGCAATCGGGGCGGCGCGTTTTAGCGTCAGGTTGTTATATCTGGGCCGTCGCGACCGGTACGAGCCTTAATCCCGGCAATGTCCTCTGCCGCCGCGATGATCCCGGCCAAAGCATTCTGCGGATCGTGGTCAAAGTTCGCGGGGTCCAGTTCAAGCGCCTCCAGATACAGCCGCAAGGTCGCACCGGACGTGCCTGTGCCCGACAGCCGGATCACAAAACGTGCGCCGTCGTCAAAGATCACGCGGATGCCCTGATGGGCGGACACGGACCCATCGACCGGATCAGTGTAGGAATAATCATCTGCAGTGGCGATCGTGCGGCCCTGCACAGTCTGCCCTGGCAGGTCGGCCAGCTTGGCGCGCAAATCCGCCACCAAAGTATTGGCAGTATCGCTGTCGATCGCCTCGTAATCGTGGCGCGAATAGTAGTTGCGCCCGTAGGTCTGCCAATGGTCGCGCATTATCTGCGCGACGCTCATCTGGCGTTTGGCCAGAATGTTTAGCCACATCAGCACGGCCCAGACGCCATCCTTTTCGCGTACATGGTCTGACCCGGTGCCAAAGGATTCCTCTCCGCACAGAGTGACGCGGCCGTCGTCCATCAGGTTGCCAAAAAATTTCCAGCCTGTCGGCGTCTCGTAATAGGGCATCCCCAGCTTTTCCGCAACGCGGTCAGCGGCGGCAGAGGTCGGCATCGACCGCGCAACCCCGGCCAGACCCTTGGTGTAGCCTTTGGCCAGATGCGCGTTGGCGGCCAGCACGGCTAGGCTGTCTGACGGGCTGACATAGACGTTCGGCCCGACGACCATGTTGCGGTCGCCGTCGCCGTCACTGGCAGCACCGAAATCGGGCGCATCGGCTCCGTTCATCGTCGCCATCAGCTCGTGCGCCCAGGTTGGGTTCGGGTCGGGGTGCATGCCGCCGAAATCGGGCAGCGGGGTGCCGTGAACGACACTGCCTTTGCCCGCGCCAAGGCGGTTCTCGATAATCTCGGTCGCATAGGGGCCGGTGATGGCGTTCATCGCGTCAAAGCTGATGCGGAAGCCGCCCCTAATCACCGCGCGAATCGCGTCGAAATCGAACAGAGTTTCCAGCAGCGCGGCGTAGTCGGTGACCGGATCAACGACCGTAACCTTCATGTCGCCCAGCGAGGTTTCCCCTATGGTGCCAAGGTCCACATCCTGCGCGTCGGTGATTTTGTATTCTGTGATTTCGGTCGTGCGGGCAAAGATCTTATCGGTCAGCCCTTCAGCAGCGGGGCCGCCGTTGGGACCGTTGAACTTGATGCCGAAATCCTCATCTTCGCCGCCCGGGTTGTGGCTGGCGGACATAATCAACCCACCGTCGGTCTGGTTCAGGCGGATCAGGTGAGATGCGGCGGGCGTGGACAGCAGCGCGCCCTGCCCCACGATCACATGCGCCGCGCCGTTGGCTGCGGCCATGCGCAGAATGACCTGTGCAGCGCGGTCGTTAAAGTACCGACCATCGCCGCCAACAACGAACGTCTTTTCCTGCGCCCCACCAATCGCGTCAAAGACGGACTGCACAAAGTTTTCAAGGTAATGGGCCTGCATAAACACGCGGGTCTTCTTGCGCAGGCCAGATGTGCCGGGCTTTTGGCCCTCAATCGGTTGAGTGGTGACGGTGTGCATGGCAGTTCCTCCTTACCCTGACCAGCTAGATCAGGCGGGCGTCTGGGCAAATACGCAAACAGATTGCGCAGCAATCTTAGCTGATGCGCCGGTGATGCACTGCGGCCCGTCGTCCGGCGCGGCGGTATCGAGCACCAATTCCCAAAGGCAATTTGGCGGCAGGTCGGGCATTTTGACCGTCACCTCGTCGCCAGCGTTGAACGTCAGGAACAGCACATCGTTGGATGCTGCGTATTCGGGGGTGTCCGACGATGTGCGCACCTCGACCGACAGGGCGCGCCAGTTGGGGTTTTGCCAATCTTCGGCGCTGGGCGCGCGACCGTCGGGCATCCGCCAGAACAGGTCCGGCTTGCCATCGACACGCCGGGCCCGGCTGTGCAGGAAACGCGATTGTCGCAGCACCGGGTGCGCGCGGCGCAGGTTCGCCAGCCGTTCGACAAAGGCCAGCAACTTGTGATCGGGCTTGTGCCAGTTGATCCAGCCCTGATCGTTGTCCTGCGCATAGGTGTTGTTATTGCCCCACTGGGAATTACCGATCTCGTCACCGGCCAGCAGCATGGGCGTGCCTTGGGACAGGAATACGGTCGCCAACAAATTGCGTTTGCGCTGCGCACGCGCTGCGCGGATTTTCTCGTCGTCGGTCGGGCCTTCGACGCCCATGTTGTCGGAATAGTTGTCGTCCTTGCCGTCGCGGTTGTCCTCGCCGTTGGCAGCGTTGTGCTTGACGTTATAGCTGACGAGGTCTTCCAGCACGAAGCCGTCGTGGACCGTGACGAAATTGATCGATGACGTGGCTGCCCGGCCCGAATGGTCGAACTGTTCGGCGCTGCCCGCGACGCGCTTGGCCAGATCCGCCACGATCCCGCTGTCGCCGCGCCAGTATTTGCGCACGTTGTCGCGGTATTTATCGTTGAATTCCAAAAACGGATGCGGCCAGTTGCCCAGCTGATACCCGCCGGGGCCAAGGTCCCACGGCTCTGCGATCAGCTTGACGTTGCCCAGTACCGGGTCCTGACGCAGCGCATCAAGGAAACCGCCCTGACGATCAAAGCCACCCTCTTCGCGGGCCAGAATAGTCGCGAGGTCAAAGCGGAAACCGTCGACGTGCATCACCTCGACCCAGTAGCGCATGGAATCCATGATCATGCGCAGGACCATGGGATGTTCGACGCGCAACGTATTCCCGGTGCCGGTGTCGTTGACGTAAAACCGTTTCTCGTCGGCCAGCCGGTAATAGGACAGGTTGTCAAAACCCTTGAGCGACAGGGTCGGCCCCATCTCGTTGCCCTCCGCGGTGTGGTTGTAGACGACGTCCAGCACCACCTCGATGCCCGCAGCGTGGAACCGGCTAACCATAGTCTGGAATTCCCAGATGCCCTGATCGGTCATATAGCGGGGTTCAGGCGCGAAAAATCCGATGGAGTTGTATCCCCAATAGTTCTTCAGCCCTTGCTTGGCGAGGAAGTGATCATCGACATAAGCCTGCGCGGGCATCAGCTGCACCGTCGTCACGCCAATCTTGGTCAGGTGTTCCAACACGGGTTCGGACGCCATACCCAAAAACCGGCCGCGCGTCATCGGCGACACGCCGGGCATCCGGGCGGTCATGCCTTTAATATGCGCCTCGTATATCAGCGTATGGGATGCGCTGACCGCAGGTGGCTTGTCATCGCCCCAGTTAAAGGACGAGTCCACGACCATAGACCGCGGCATCGCAAAAGCGCTGTCGCGGGTATCAAAACTCAGGTCTGCTTTGGGCGATCCGACGCGGTAGCCCATGACCGCATCCGACCACTTCAGCCGGCCTGCGATCCGCTTGGCGTAGGGATCCAGCAAAAGCTTGTTATAGTTGAAGCGGTGCCCGTCTTCAGGCTCGTACGGGCCTTGGACGCGAAAGCCGTATTTGGTGCCCGGCGTAACGCCGCCCACATAGACGTGCCAGATGTCGCCGTCGCGTTCCAGAAGCGGGATGCGCGCGCGTTCCTTGCGTCCGTCGTCTGTGAACAGGCACAGATCAATCGCATCGGCATGTTCGGAAAAGACGGCAAAGTTCACACCTTGTCCGTCAAAGGTCGCCCCCAACGGATTAGGCCGACCAGCCGCAAGCGAGTGGTCACGCAGTTTTGACGGAATTTCGTGGTTTAAGTTCACATTCACGCGGTGAGTGACTCGTACAATTGGGCATATGCTAAAGCAGATGTATCCCATCCCAGCGCCTGTGACATCCCGCGTTTTTGCATGCCAGCCCAGCCCTTTGAATCTGCGTGCAATTCCATCAGCTTGCGCAATGCCTGACCAAAGGCTAGCGCGTCCACAGGGTGAAATTGCACCCCGGTCGCCACATTGGCCTGCCGCGCCATCGAGTTGGCGTCGATCACCGTATCGGCCAACCCGCCCGTCAGGGCCACGACTGGCACGCAACCATAGCGCAGACCATAAAGCTGGGTCAGTCCGCAGGGTTCGAACCGCGACGGCACCAGCACCGCATCGCCGCCAGCAAACATGCGGTGCGACAACGCCTCGTCATAGCCGATACGCAGGCCAATCTTGCCGGGATGGGCTTTGACCAGATCCTTGAGTGCCTCTTCCAGCCGCTGTTCGCCTGATCCAAGGATCGCAAGCGCGCCGCCCATGCCGACAAAGTCCGCGGCGGTATCCACGATCAGGTCGATCCCCTTTTGATCCGTCATGCGGCTGACGACTATCGCCAGCGGACCAACCGTATCCTGCAACCCGAATTCGGCCAGCAATGCATCGCGATTGGCGGCCTTACGCTTGAGCGTTGTCTTGCCGTAGGGCTTTATTTCGGGGTCTGTTTCAGGATCCCAGACCGTATCGTCGATGCCGTTCAGAATACCATGCAGATCGACGCTGCGGTAAGCTAGCAACCCTTCCATCCCCATGCCGAAATCGCCGCGCATCAGCTCTGCTGCATAAGTCGGGCTGACTGTGGTGATCGCGTCGGCGGTAGCAAGGCCGGCCTTGAGGCTGGACAGATGGCCCCAGTATTCCAGCGTATCTGAGTTGAACGCCTCGATCGGCAGGCGCAGCGCGCCCAGCATCGCGGCGGGGGCGTTGCCCTGAAAAGCGACGTTGTGGATGGTCATGACCGTTTTGACGCGCGTGTCGCCGCTGAACCGCAGATAAGCGGGTGCAAAACCCGCCTGCCAGTCGTGACCGTGCAGCACATCGGGCAGCCAGCCGTCCGGCAACCCGTTCATCGCAATCCGCGCACCAACCCACGACAACGCGGCAAAGCGTTTGGCATTATCGGGAAAATCGCTTGGATCGCCGTATGGCCCGCCCTTGCGGTCATACAGATGCGGTGCATCCAGCAGCAGTACATCGGTGCCTGCCACCCGCCCCGCCAGCACCTGCGCGGGCCCGCCGAACAGGTCAGGATCCGACCAGACGACCCTGTCCGCCCCCGCCTTTGTCATCAGGCCGGGATATGCTGGCAACAGCGTTCGCATATCCCAACCCTGTTCGCGCAGCGCGCCGGGCAGCGCGCCCGCCACATCTGCCAGTCCGCCGGTTTTCACCAGCGGGACGTATTCGGATGCGACGGATAAAACGCGACCTAGCATAGCTTAACTCTTGGCGTTCAGGGTTTTGATCATCGTTTTCGTAATCAAGACGACACCGCCTTCTGACACGCGAAAGCCGTTAGCGCGGTCGTCATCGGGATCGGCACCGACAACCAGACCTTCGGGAATTTCGACACCCCGGTCGATGACGCAGTTAGTAAGCTGCGCCTTGCGGTTCACCCGCACATCCGGCAGCGCAACAACCCGGTCCAGCGACGCGTAAGAGTGCGTCCTAACCCCGGTGAACAGCAGCGATTCCGTCACCTTTGTCCCTGAGATGATGCAATTACCGCTGACCATGGACGACACGGCATAACCCCGACGGCCCTCTTCGTTGTGGATAAACTTGGCTGGCGGGACGCTTTCGGCATAGGTCCAGATCGGCCAGGCATTGTCATACAGATCCAGCGGCGGCGTGAATTCAGTCAGGTCGATATTCGCCTGCCAGAAGGCATCAATCGTGCCAACGTCGCGCCAGTATGGCTCTGTTTCCAGCCCCGTCGTCACGCAGCTGTCGCTGAAGCGGTGCGCCATCGCTTTGCCGTTCTGGACGATATGCGGAATTATGTCGTGGCCGAAATCGTGGCTGGAATTGCTGTCTTCCATATCGGCCAGAAGCCGTTCGCGCAGAAATTTCCAGTTGAAGATATAGATGCCCATAGACGCCAGCGCGTGATCGGGATCGCCGGGAATACTGGGCGGATCCTTGGGCTTCTCCAGAAACGCCGTGACACGGCTTTCGGTGTCCACATGCATGACGCCAAAGGCTGTGGCTTCCATCCGGGGCACCGTCAGGCAACCGATCGTGACATCTGCCTGCGTGTTCACATGCTGCTGCAGCATGATCTCGTAATCCATTTTATAGATGTGATCGCCCGCCAAAATAACGATATAATCAATGTCATAGCTGTCGATGATATCGATGTTCTGCGTCACGGCATCAGCGGTGCCGACATACCACTTCGTCTCGCCCATGCGCTGCGACGCAGGCAGGATATCCAGAAATTCGTTCCGTTCCGCCCGCAAAAAGCCCCAGCCACGCTGGCAATGGCGGATCAAGCTGTGCGCCTTGTATTGCGTCGCAATCGCCATCTTCCGGATGCCAGAGTTCAGGGCATTGGACAGGGCGAAGTCAACGATCCGCGTTTTGCCACCAAAATAAACTGCCGGTTTGGCACGGTTATCGGTCAGCTCTTTCAGGCGGCTCCCTCGCCCACCCGCCAACACAAAGGCCAAAGCGCGGTTGGACAGGCGGGTATTCAGCGTGGGTTTCATCTTTTTCCTCCCAGAAAATCTATGACACGTCTTGAATGAAGATAACTGTAGAAAGCGGCGGAATGTTTACTTCAGCAGAGCAGTCCTGACCCATCCACGGCATTTTTTCAGCCGTAACGCCGCCCATGTTGACGCGTCCACCGCCGCCATAGGATTCGGCATCGGAATTGAGCGCCGCGCGCCAGTGCCCGCCCGCAGGCAGACCGATCCGGTACCCCAGCCGCTCGACCGGCGTCATGTTCATCACGACCACAACCTTGGGATCGCCCTCGCCGCCGTGCCGCACGAAGGCAAAGACAGAGCGGTCGGCGTCGTTCGCTTCCAGCCAACTGAACCCGCTGGGGCGCATGTCGTTCAGAAAAAGGCTCGGCGTCGCGCGATAGAATTGATTCAGGTCGCGCACCCACATCTGCATGCCCTTGTGGCGGCCATCGTCGCATTCGTGCCAATCAAGAGATTGGTTGTGGTTCCACTCTTTCGACTGCGCAAACTCCTGCCCCATGAACAGCAGCTTTTTGCCGGGATGGGTCCACATGAAGCCGTAATAAGCCCGCAGGTTGGCAAAGCGCTCCCAGGTATTGCCCGGCATCTTGGCCAGCATGGATCCCTTACCGTGCACGACCTCGTCATGGCTGATCGGCAGGACATAGTTTTCGCCAAAGGCGTAATGCAGGCTGAACGTCATCTCGTGATGGTGGTGTTTGCGGTGGATCGGGTCGAGTTCCATGTACCGCAGGCTGTCGTTCATCCAGCCCATGTTCCATTTGAACCCGAACCCAAGGCCGCCGTATTCCACGGGCCTCGACACGCCGGGAAAGGCAGTGCTTTCCTCAGCTACGGTCATGATGCCGGGCACCTTGCCATAGGTGAGGGTGTTCATGTTTTGCAGCAGGGCGATCGCCTCGTAGTTTTCGCGTCCGCCCTCATGGTTTGGCACCCACTCATCATGCTTGCGCGAATAATCGCGGTACAGCATCGACGCGACAGCATCGACGCGGATCCCGTCAAGATGATATTCTTCCAGCCAATACAGCGCATTAGAGGTGTAGTAATTTGCCACCTCGTTGCGGCCAAAGTTCGGGATCAGGGTATTCCAGTCCTGATGAAAGCCTTCGCGCGGGTCGGCGTGTTCATAAAGATGCGTGCCGTCAAAATTGCCCAAGCCGTGCTCGTCGACCGGGAAATGCCCTGGCACCCAGTCCAGCAGCACGCCCAGCCCCTTGGCGTGGGCGGCATCAACCAGCGCGCGGAATTCGTCCGGCGTTCCGTGGCGGATCGTCGGCGCATAGATCCCCACGGGCTGATAGCCCCATGATCCGTCAAAGGGATGCTCTGAAATCGGCATCAACTCGATATGGGTGAAGCCCATCCAGGCGACGTAATCCACCAGATCCAAGGCAAGCTCGACATAAGAAAGCGGCCGGTTACTCGGCCCGCGTTTCCAGCTGGCAAGGTTCACTTCGTAGATGCTGATCGGTGCTTCGATGTTCTGGGCCGCAGCCCGCGTTTTCATGTAATCGGCGTCATGCCAATCCGCGTGGGACAGATCGCGCACGACTGATCCTGTGCGCGGCGGATGCTCTGACCCGAATCCCATTGGATCGGCTTTCAGCGGCAGCCGCGTGCCAGTGATGCCGATGATCTCGTACTTATAGACTTCGCCCGGGCCGATGCCGGGCATAAAGATCTCCCAGACCCCGCCGCCGCGCCGCCGCATCGACGCACGCCGCCCGTCCCACAGATTAAAGTCGCCCACGACCGACACGCGCTGCGCATTCGGGGCCCAGACTGCAAAATGAGTGCCGCGCATGCCCTCATGTACCATGACATGAGCGCCCAGCGCGTCCCACAAGCGCTGGTGCGATCCTTCGCCGAGGAAATAGATGTCCTCGTCCGTCAGCACGGGGCCAAAGGCGTAGGGATCGTAAAAGTCCCAGCTATGGCCCTGCGCGCTGGCCCGCAGGCGATAGGACTTGGGCCGCACCGCAAAGGCGGCAACGAACAGTCCCGGATAATCGTGCAGCGCGGTCATCGCGGCTTCGGCCTTGCCAGTCAGCACTGTTACAGAATCTGCGCCCGGCACGAAGACCGTAAGCAAAACGCCAGCCCCGCAGTCTTGCAGGCCCATTTGCGCAAAGGGGTCCGCGCAATGGCCCGTCACTATCGCACGAGCGGCGTTGTGGTCTACCATGGATTCGGCGTTCGGCGTCTGGGTCGTTGGCATAAGGGCCCCTTTCGTCGGGTCGGTCGGCCACGCCGGCCTGCGGATGCACGCCACTATACCAACTGCTTCCACAGGCAAACACAAGGTGCTCACGCCACCTTAACCCCTATGCCTGCATGTTGATACCGAACAACGGGGCGCTGGGTGTTCCCGCCGCGCCATGAATCCCGGCGTCGAATTCTGGACGCTAGCGCGACCAGACCTGCCGGCATTATCAATGCCAAAACCCGAGGGGCCAAACGATGGGACACGACTTGCGCCATCTGGCCCTGATCTTTTTTTGCTTGCTGGCTGGCGGCTTTCCGGCTGGCCACGTTCAGGCGCAATCAGACCTGACGGCGCAGCAAGCCATCGGCAACGGCAGGCTTTTCAACAATGATCTGATCGGTGACGGTCAGGATCGTTGGCGCACCGGCAGCTATGTCTTCAGCCATATGCGGGCTGCCGAACCCTATGAAGGCACATTGCGCGGCATCGGCGAAGTGATGGAATACCGCTTTCGCACCGAGAACATTGCGCCCACCCGCCGTACGCGTGATAGCCCTTACGCGGGAATCATCAGTCTTGGCGCGCATACTAACTACACCCTCGGCCCTGCCGAAATCAGCCTTGGGGGCGACATTCTGGCAACCGGGCCGCAAATTGGCCTGGATGATTTCCAAAAGGCTTATCACCGCGCATTTAGCCTGCCACGGCCAACCACTGGGAATGCAGTTCATAACCAGTTCGCATTCCAAGGAACCGGCGAGGCGCGCTATACCTATCGCATGGCCTCCACCGCCAGCCTGCGCCCCTTTGTAGAAGCGAAAGCCGGCGCAGAGGACATGATCCGCGCGGGGGCCGACCTGCTGGTCTGCAAAATCGGGCAGGACGATGTGCTGCTGCGCGATGTTGTAACAGGTCAACTTTACCGCGGCACTCAAGACGACGAAACAGGCGTCAGCTTTGTGCTGGGCGGCGATGTTGCCGCGGTGAATGACAGTCTGTTCCTGCCCGTATTACAAGGCTATGTTGCGTCCCCAACCAGTACACGCGCTAGGGCTGGTATGAATTGGCAGCCCGTGCCGGGGATTTCGTTCTTTTACGGTGCCACCTATCTTAGCCGCGAATTCGAGGCGCAGGACAAAGGTCAGATCGTGGGATCGTTGAAATTGAATTTCAATTTCTGACGAAAAGCGCCGCCGTCATGCAGCATCCGCTTGATTGCGGCACTGCCACCTTGTTATCCCCGCCCATGACCTTGCGCAATTAACGACGCGGGGCACATGAGGCAAAGTAAACAGGTGTGAAAACGGGCTTTCTTAGCACGTTCATCATCCCTTGGTCACAAACGGAGCTGGACGGGCACAACTCTGCGCCGGTTCGCTGAATTCGTACTGGAGCGGTCTGGTCCTGGACCGGAGAGCCGGTGCGCGTGGATGGCCCAAGCGCCATCCTTCCGCTGGGACCATACGAGGGCGAGGCAGATCTGCGCAAGCGCGCTGCACTGACCGTGCGGCTGCGGCTCGCGTTGCCACACGTACCTGCACGCCCCGCGCCGATGGTGCGGCAGGGGCCGCTTTTCGATAAATCATTAACCGTCATCAACAGGCAGACTACTTGGGATGTTGCGCTGATCCCGCGCGGCGCAAGGCGCAAGCCGCTGCTGATGTTTCTGAACGCGATCCCGCCGCGCCGTACAGACCTGTGGATCGTGCGGCACGACACAGACCTCACCACCCAGGCAGAGACTGAGGATACGCCCAAAGGCGTCATTTGTTTGACGCCCGGCACGATGATCCTGACACCAGACGGCCCGCGCGACGTGGCAAGTCTGGGCGAAGGTGACCGGGTCCAGACGCAGGACAACGAGGCCGCCGAAATCCTGTGGATTGGCCGCCGCCGTGTTACCAGTGCCCGGATTTTAGCTATGCCTGAACTGGCCCCGGTCCGCCTACGCGCCGGGGCGCTGGACCGCGATGTGCTGGACGCAGGGCTGCTGGTGTCCCCCGGCCATCGCATCGTGCTGCGCGGCCCGCGCGGGCGCACCCTGTTCAACACGGACGAAGTCCTAGTCACCACGCGCGATTTGGTCGATGATGCCACCGTGCTGCGCGACCGCAGCCCGCAGGCCGTAACCTATATCCATATGATGCTGGCGCAGCATCAAATCGTCTTTGTCAACAACGTCCCGACCGAGAGTTTTCATCCCGCCTCTGCCGCGCTGGCCATGATTGCGCCGGACGACAAGGATCGCCTGTTTGCCCGCCTGCCCGATTTGCGGGCCGATATGGGGGCCTATGGCGGCTATGCCCAGCGCGTGTTGTCGGTCAGCGAAGCGGCGGTGCTGCAGAATGACCGCAGCCGCCGCGCCTAGCCGAACTGCTGCCGATAAGCGCGGGGTGACACCCCAAACGCTTTGCGAAACGCCCGGGCGAAATAGGCCGGGTCGGAAAAGCCCATATCATAGGCCAGCGCGGTGACCGATTGGCGGGTGTAGGCTAACCGCCTCGCCGCCTCTCCCATCAGGTAATCCTGCACTGCGCCCATGACCGATTGATCCGCCTGCGCCCGCACGACCCGGTTCAGCTGCGTGGCAGATGTGCCCAGACATGCCGCATAGTCGGCAACACGCCAGCCGTCGGCAGCGTGATGCCTGACCGCTGCCTCGAACCTTGAATAAAGCGTGGGTGGCGCGCCAATACCGCCCGCATCGCCGTGGATCAAATCGCAGGCCAGCGCCGTCACCAGCCCCCGCAATGCCACATCACGCAACCCGCCGGGGTCCGCGTACCAGCTGGACAGCGCGGTAAAAATTGCCTCGGTCCGCGGTGCGGCGGGGGCGATATGAAGGCGGTTCAGACCCTGCGCCGCCAGCCCGTCCAGCACGGCGACCGGCACCGAAACGACCACCCCGACTGTGCCCGCATCAAAGACGAAGCCATGATCCAACTTGCTAGGCATAGAAATCGTGACAGGCGGCAACAATACCCGGTCACCAGAGGCCAGCTGCACCGTCACCCCGCCGGATGCGATCAGAAAGAACTGGTGCAAACCGGGGTGCCTGTGGCGACCGATCTTCCAGTCATGCCGGGCGGCACGGGTGGTAATTGCCTCGCAGTGCAAGACATCGGGAAAGATGCGCCCATCGCCATAAAGCGCAAAGGCAGGGCTGGAAATGGTTGGATTATCCATTTTTTGGCTCCGATCGTCTAGGTATGATGACCCAATCCGGTCCATTTTTGCAAGAGACGTGGATAAGGGGGGCGATCCGTGCGCACACAGGTCTGTATTATCGGCGGCGGCCCATCTGGCCTGTTGCTGTCGCAATTGCTTGATCGGGCTGGTATCGCATCTGTCGTGTTGGAACGGCAATCGCGGGACTATGTGCTGGGCCGCATCCGCGCGGGTGTGCTGGAATACGGCACCGTGGGGATGCTGGAGCAGGCGGGCGTCGCAGAACGTGCCCATGCCGAAGGGCTACCGCATTCGGGCACCTATCTGGCGGTGCAGAACAAAGGCTTTCGCATCGATTTTGACGCGTTGATCGGCAAGAAGGTCATGGTCTATGGCCAGACAGAAGTGACGCGCGATCTGTATGCGGCACGCGCAGCGGCGGGCGGAACCGTGATCCACGGCGTTGAGGGCACACAGCCCCGCGATCTGGACACGGCCGCGCCCTATGTCACCTATACGCTGGGCGGCACCGAACATCGCATCGACTGCGATTTCGTTGCTGGCTGCGATGGCTTTCACGGCCCGTCCCGGCAGGCGATCCCAAAAAATGTGCTGACCGAATATGAACGAGTCTATCCCTTTGGCTGGCTGGGCGTGCTGTCGGAAACGCCCCCTGTCAGCCACGAGCTGATCTATGCAAACCACCCGCGCGGCTTTGCGCTGGCGTCGATGCGCAACGCGAACCTAAGCCGGTATTACATTCAGGCCCCAGTGGACGATTCGCTGGGAAAGTGGACCGATCAGGCGTTCTGGGATGAGCTGCGTCGCCGCCTTCCCCATGACGCTGCCGATGCGCTGATCACTGGCCCGGCGATCGAGAAATCAATTGCGCCATTGCGGTCCTATGTCGCCGATCCGATGCGCTGGGGCCGACTCTTTCTTGTCGGGGATGCGGCCCATATCGTCCCGCCAACCGGGGCCAAGGGGCTGAACCTGGCCGTGTCGGATGTGCATTATCTGTTCGAGGCGCTGAAGCAGCATTATAACGAACACGACGACAGCGGACTGGACGGCTATTCACAAACCGCGCTGGCGCGGGTCTGGAACGCGATCCGGTTCAGCTGGTGGTTCACAACGACGATGCACCGCTTTCCTGATCAGACGCCGTTTGATCAGGCCATTCAGGACGCAGAGCTGCGCTACTTGGAAGGGTCCACAACTGCCCAGCGCGGGCTGGCAGAAAACTATGTAGGGCTGCCCTATTAACTGCCCATCGCCATGTAGCGGATGACGGTCGGTCCCAACAGCGCGGGCAGCATGAGGGTCGCCATACCGCCAGACATCTGCACCGGCAGCTTGTTGGCCTTCTCGACGGCCTTCATTTCCCGCGCTTCCCGCATCTCTTTCGCATAGACGATCGTCGCGCCTGATATGGCGGTGCCACAGGCCATCGACTGGAAAATCAGATGCGCAAAGGCTGCGACCTCTGGCACGCCAGTCCGCGCCGCCATATCGCGCAATGCGCCGGGACGGTCGCGCCCGGCCAGCACCTCGGCGTGGCACAGCAGCAATTCTCTGCTGATCTCTGGCGGCACCGGGTCGGACAGAACGGAGAATCGTCAATCGCACCGGCAGGTGCGAGGCTGCTGGGCAAAGTTTGCGACACCAGATCAGCGACCTTGATCTCGGTTCCGAACGGAATTTTGACCGCAGCAGCGATCAGGATAATCTGAGCCGGAGCTTCTACCGCGGCACAGGCTCGGTTGTAGGCGCAGCCTGCATCATGGAATTGGCATAAAAGACCGACCCACCCGCCGTCAGCAGACCCGTGGTCATGAATTGAATGGGTTTGAGATGCATTGGGGGTTTCCAATTCGATCTAGAACAGTTCCGTGTGTGCGAGTGAATTAGGGCGTGGCCCTAAAGGTCACGCCCCCTAGACACGATTTTGGCGTCGAAGTCAGAGGCCCAGCAACCCGCCTCGGCAGTAGACGGCAGCGCAGAGCTTGAGCCAGTCATGGACTGGCTAAGACATCGCGGCTGAGCGTCGCCAAGGGGGAGCCGCCCACCAAAATGGCCAGCGTCAGGGCGATACCATACTCGACCAGCGTTGCGCCATCTTCGTCGCGGCGAAATTAAGAGAGGAAGGACTTTCCGCTGTTGAACATGTGGCCTCCTTAAAGGTTGAGAGGCACCGATGCATCAAACCTGACGGAATCGCTGCACTGCCGCATTGTTCAAATTGCTGCGCATCATATGCAACGACGAAACCTATCTGATCGCGACAACGGCGGCGCAGCATACGATGATTGATGATCGCGCTGCGGGGTTTTGCACACGTGATTGACGGTGCACGGGGCGCACTGATCTGTAGCCACATCCTGCATGACAGGAACGACCGCGCCCAACGTGCCATCGTCCTGCACGCCAACGCCGCCTGACCCCAATCCGCAAACCAACTGATCGCTGCGCCGCAATTGGTGCGGCGGTCCGTTGCCGCGGCCCTGCACTCAGCTATCGTCAAGCCTTCAGACATGAACGGTAGCATCGCCATGAAACGTTTTACCTGCCCTACCTGCGCGAAAGAAGTCCACTTTCGCAATCAGTCTTGCGTCAACTGCGGCACCCAGCTTGGTTTTGATGCAACCGCGCTGGCGATGCGCGCTGTTGGCCCAGATGTTGTTCTGTGTGCCAATGCCAAGGCGGCAGGCTGCAACTGGATGGCGATCAAGGCCACGCCCGGCAGTTATTGCCCTGCCTGCCAGCATAATCACATCGTTCCTGACGCACGCACCAAGGGCAACCTGACCCGCTGGCGCGAGGTCGAGTTGGCCAAGCGCAAGTTGATCTACGCCCTGATCCGCTGGTCCCTGCCCCACCCCACCCGCGCGCAGGACCCGGTCATGGGGCTGGCGTTTGATTTTCTGGCGGACGCCGAGAGGTCCAATGGTGTCACCCCACTGATAACTGGGCACAATTACGGGCTGATCACGATCGACATAGCCGAAAGCGACGATGACGTCCGCGTCGCGCGCCGCACGGCGATGGACGAACCCTATCGCACCCTGATCGGCCACATGCGTCACGAGATCGGTCATTATTACTGGGCGATGTTGATCGATGGCAGCCCACACATCGACCGCTATCGTGCGCTGTTCGGGGACGAGCGTGCCGACTATGGTGTCGCCCTGAAGCGGCACTATGACAGCGGCGCACCGCAAAACTGGCAGCAAACCCACATCAGCGCCTATGCCACCGCCCACCCGTGGGAGGATTTTGCCGAGACTTGGGCGCATTGGATGCATATCGCCGATGGCGTCGAAACGGCGGCGGCCTATGCCCTGTCACTGGATGGCCGTCAGGTCACAGCCGACGGATATGCTGCGCACGACATCACGCCCGTGATCGAAAACTGGGTTCCTGTGACTGTCGCGCTGAATAACATGAACCGCGCCATGGGGCAGCCGGACCTCTATCCCTTCGTGCTGAACAACAGCGTCATGGCCAAGCTGCAGTTCATCAATGATCTGATCCACGAGGCGCACTCGCCTAAAAATTAGGCGCCTATTCCGTCCGGTCAGTCCAGAACCCGAATGCGGCTGGAGGTGTCGCCTGCATCGTGGGAGAGTCTTAGCAACTATCGAAAGGTTGACCATGTCCATCCTTGCCGCGATCCGCCACCTGACTCACTATAAATATGACCGCCCTGTCACGCTGGGGCCGCAGATCATCCGGCTGCGCCCCGCGCCCCACAGCCGCACGCCCGTGCTGTCGCACAGCCTGAAGGTCACGCCGGCCAACCACTTCGTTAACTATCAGCAGGACGCCTACGGCAACTGGCAGGCCCGCTATGTTTTTCCAGACCCGGTGACCGAATTCAAGATCGAGGTCGACGTCGTCGCCGACATGAGCGTCTACAACCCCTTCGATTTCTTCGTCGAGGACAGCGCGCAGGAGTTCCCCTTCACCTACCCCGAAGCGATCATCGACGACCTATCGATCTATATGCGCACCCATGACGAGGGGCCGCTATTCCGCGATTACCTCGCCAGCATTTCCCCCGATCCGCAGCGCACCATCAATTTTGTCGTCGGTCTGAACGCGCGGCTGGCGGCTGACATCGGCTATATCGTTCGCATGGAACCCGGCGTGCAAACGCCAGAGGAAACGCTGCAACTCGCCAAAGGTTCGTGCCGCGACACGTCTTGGTTGCTCGTCAATCTGCTGCGGCATCTGGGGCTAGCTGCGCGATTTGTGTCCGGCTATCTGATCCAACTGAAACCAGACCTAAAGGCCGTCAGTGGCCCGCAAGGGACGGAAAACGACTTCACCGACCTGCACGCCTGGTGTGAGGTTTATCTGCCCGGCGCGGGCTGGGTCGGCCTTGATCCTACGTCGGGCCTACTGACGGGCGAAAGCCACATCCCACTGGCCACAACCCCGCATTACAGCAACGCCGCCCCGATTTCCGGCATGGCCAGCTTTGCCGAGGTGACCTTCGATTTCGACATGACCGTCACCCGCGTCGCCGAACATCCCCGCATCACCAAGCCGTTTTCCGACGCTGCATGGGACAAGCTAAACGCACTGGGCCACACGGTCGACAAGGCGCTGAACGACGGCGACGTCCGCCTGACCATGGGCGGCGAGCCGACCTTTGTGTCCATCGACGACTTCGAGGCGGAAGAGTGGAACACCGGCGCTGTGGGCCCGACCAAACGCATCTTTGCTGACCAATTGATCCGCCGCTTGCAGGCACGTTTTGCGCCGGGCGGTTTCCTCCACTACGGTCAGGGTAAATGGTATCCCGGCGAAACCCTGCCGCGCTGGACCTTCTCGCTTTACTGGCGCCGAGATGGCGAACCGATCTGGACCGACCCTGACCTCATCGCGGCAGAGGACGCGACCGGCGCGACCAAGGAACAGGCGCAGGCAGTGCTGCAGAGCATGGCCGAAACCCTGGGCGTGCCCCCTGCCAACGTCATTCCTGCTTTCGAAGACCCCGCCGATTGGGTACTGAAAGAAGGCAACCTGCCCATCAACGTCACGCCTGAAAACAACGAATTGGCAGACGCCGAGGCGCGCAACCGCATGGCCCGTGTCTTTGCCCGCGGCCTGAACGAGCCGTCAGGCTACGTTCTGCCGGTGCAGAAATGGCAGGCCAAAGCCAAGTCCGAATGGCTATCCGAAGTCTGGGAAATGCGGCGTGGCCACCTGCTCCTTGTCCCCGGTGACAGCCCCGTCGGATACCGCCTGCCGCTCGGCTCGCTAGAACATATTCCCGAGGCGTCCTATCCCCACGTCATCGTCGGCGACCCCATGCAGGACCGCGGCCCACTGCCGACCTACCGGGTCGATAAGGCCGAGGAGGCGGACGAGGAATCCCGTCAGGCCCGCGCCCATTTCACAGCGTCCGAACCCGTTCAGGACCGCACCGAACAGGTCATTAGCGACTTGAAGGGCAAGGTCCGCACCGCTGTCAGCGTGGAACCGCGCGACGGGCGGCTGTGCATTTTCATGCCCCCGGTGGAAGAGGTCGAGGACTATCTGGAACTCATCGGCGCAGCCGAGGCGGCGGCTAAGAAGCTGGGCGTGCCCGTGCATATCGAAGGCTACGGCCCGCCGTCCGACCCACGCCTGAACGTGATCCGCGTAGCCCCCGACCCCGGCGTGATCGAGGTGAACATCCACCCCGCCCACACATGGGACGACGTCGTGAACACGACCGAGGTGGTATATGAAGAGGCGCGCCAACTGCGCCTTGGGGCCGATAAGTTTATGATCGACGGGCGCCACACCGGCACTGGCGGCGGCAACCATGTCGTCGTGGGGGGCGTCACGCCCGGTGACAGTCCGTTCCTGCGCCGCCCTGATCTGATGCGCTCGATCATCCTGCATTGGCAGCGGCATCCGTCGATGTCCTACCTGTTCTCTGGCATGTTTATCGGCCCGACATCTCAGGCCCCGCGCATCGACGAGGCGCGCATGGACAGCCTGTACGAGCTGGAAATCGCGCTGGATCAGATTACCACACCAGAAGAAGGCAACGTGCCCGCCCCTTGGTTAACGGACCGTTTGCTGCGCAACTTGCTTGTGGACGTCACCGGCAACACCCACCGCGCCGAAATCTGCATCGACAAACTTTATTCCCCCGACGGCCCCACTGGACGCCTTGGGCTGGTCGAATTCCGCGGGTTCGAGATGCCGCCAAACCCGCGCATGTCGCTGGCCCAGCAACTGCTGATCCGCGCCCTGATCGCGCGGATGTGGAAGGCCCCGATCAAGGGCAATTTGACCCGCTGGGGCAGTACTTTGATGGATCGATTCATGCTTCCTGAAATGGTCTGGCAGGACTTTCTGGACGTGTTGGCCGATCTGAAGCAGCACGGCTTTGATCTGGATCCCGAATGGTTCAAGGCACAGGCGGAATTCCGTTTCCCGTTCTGCGGTGAAGTCAACTTGGAAGGCGTCAATCTGGAAATCCGTCAGGCGCTGGAACCTTGGCACGTCATGGGCGAAACGGGTGCGATCGGCGGTACCGTACGCTATACCGACAGCTCGGTTGAACGCTTGCAGGCCAAGCTGACGGCCCCCGATCCCGGCCGCTATACCGTGACCTGCAACCAGCGGATGATGCCGATGCAGCTAACGGGCAAAAATGGCGAAAGTGTTGCCGCCGTGCGTTTCAAGGCGTGGCAACCTCCGCTTGCGCTACACCCGAAGTTGCCGGTTAACGCGCCCTTGACCTTCGATATCTATGACACTTGGACGGGCCGTGCGATTGGCGGCTGCACCTATCATGTCGCACATCCGGGCGGGCGTAATTATGATACATTCCCCGTCAATGGGAACGAGGCTGAGGCACGCCGCCTTGCCCGGTTCGAACCGCACGGTCATACTTCAGGTAATTATGAACCAGTTTCAGAAACGCCCCATCCCTCATGTCCGATGACGCTCGACCTGCGCCGCAAGCCCGGCCTGTGACACCCGCCGCGGCGGCGCGGCGGTCGCTGTTCGACAGCTATCGCCCGCTTCCCGGCGTCCCGGACGAGCTGTGTGACTCGACTGGGGGGATGCGCCCGGTCTGGGCCCCGCTGATCGAACACTTGTCATCGATGTCGGACGGTGAAATCAGCGATGCCTTTGGCCGCGGGGAACAGCACCTGGCAGATGCCGGCGTCTTTTTCCGCAAATATGGGGACACCAATGCAGCATCTCGTGACTGGCCCTATAGTGCGGTGCCTGTCGTGCTGGCCCAGTCCGACTGGGACACGATCACAGAAGGCTTAACGCAACGCGCCGATTTGCTGGAACAGATTGCAGCCGATTTGTACGGCGACAACACGCTGATCGCGCAGGGTCATCTGCCGGCAGAGCTGATTGCAGCCAACCCTGAATGGCTGCGCCCCATGGTAGGTGCCCAGCCAAAGGGGACCCCTTATCTGCATTTTTGCGCGTTCGAGCTTGGCCGGGGCCCCGATGGGCGCTGGTGGGTCTTGCAGGACCTGACCGACGCACCCTCTGGCGCGGGCTTTGCCTTGGAAAACCGCATCGCCACCACCCATGTGTTCCCCGAACTTTACGCCGATGCAAACGTGCGGCGGTTGGCTGGCTTTTTCGATACCTTCCGCTCGGCCCTGTCAGGGCTGAAATCCGATCCCGCCAGCGCCGCCGCGATCCTGACGCCCGGACCGCTGACCGACACATATTACGAGCAGGCCTATATTGCCCGCTATCTAGGCCTGCCCCTACTGGAAGGCGGCGACCTGACGGTACAAGACGGGCGGCTGAACGCCCGCACCGTCAAGGGGCCATTGCCGGTCGAGGTTCTATGGCGCCGGATGGACAGCATCTGGGCCGACCCTCTTGAACTGCGTAGCGACAGTCAGCTTGGCACGGCGGGTCTGATGTCTGCGATCCGTCATGGACATGTGACTATGGTCAATGCGCTGGGTGTGGGCGTGCTGGAAACTCAGGCGCTGATGGCCTTCCTGCCCGCGATCAGCCGGGCGTTGACTGGGGGCGACCTGAAACTACCCAACGTAGCGACATGGTGGTGCGGCGGGGCAAAGCAATTGGCCCATGTGCAACGCCATGCCGCCCGCATGATGATCGGCCCGGCGCAAGCCACCCGGATGCCGCACGAAACCAACGCGCCGCATGCTATTGGCGGCACACTGTTTCATAGCGACGAAGGACAGGTTGGCCCGTGGCTGGCCGCCAATGCTCCGGACTTGATGGCCAAGGAACTGGTCACCCTGTCTACCACACCGGTCTATCAGAACGGTGCACTGGTGCCGCGCCCGATGACACTGCGAGTGTTTTTGGCGCGGGGCCCGAATGGCTGGAACGTCATGCCTGGCGGCTTCGCGCGGGTCGGCGCAGGGCAAGATGCCTCTGCCGTATCGATGCGCCGCGGCGGTGCGGTTGCGGACGTTTGGGTCGTTTCCGACACGCCCGTCGCCACCCCGACGCTTCTGCCCGTTGCTTCCAGCGCCCCGTTTCTGCGGGCCAGCTCCGAAACTCTACCTAGCCGTGCCGCCGACAACTTGTTCTGGCTGGGCCGCTATATCGAACGGACAGAGGGGCAGCTGCGGCTGCTTCGCGCCTATCACGGCCGCCGGTCCGAAGGAGCCTCTGGCCCGCTGCTCGACACAATTGCGAGGCAGCTGTCAGTGTACGGCGTCAAGATCGACACGCCATTGCCGCAAGGTCTGTGCGACACACTGGCCGCCGCTGTGAACGCCGCCAGCCAGATCCGCGATCGGTTCAGCGTCGACGGCTGGGCGGCGCTGACCGATATGGACATGTCCCTCAAGCGGATGCGGCCGACCGCCCGCGCAGGGGATGACGCGGCACTGGCAACAAGTATTCTGCTGCGCAAGGCGGTCGGGTTTTCCGGGCTGACGCAGGACAACATGTATCGCACGGCGGGATGGCATTTCCTGACAATTGGCCGTGCCTTGGAGCGCGCCGCAATGACAGCAGGCCTGCTGGCGCGCTGGGCGGATCCGGCAGCACCCGATGGCGCGCTTGATCTGGCACTAGAGATTGGTGACAGCATGATCGTTCACCGCCAGCGCTATGCGACGATCTCCAGCCGCGATTCCGTGATCGACCTGCTCGCGCTGGACCCCGCCAACCCGCGCGCCGTGCGGTTCCAATTGGATGTTCTGCTGGACCGCGTCACCGCCCCGGCGCTAGGCGCGCAGCAGGGGCTCATGACTGATTTCGAACGCAGTGTCCGCACGCTTCAGACCAGCTTTGCGGTGCACCGGGTCGAAACCCTGGATACCGGTGCCCTGCGCACCGCCCTCTCAGAGGTGTTGGCCCTGTCCAGCACCCTGAACACTGCATTTCTGCAATAGAGGCCCGCGCGATGATCTATGACATCCGCCTGACCATCGCGACGGACTACACCGGTGTCGCATCAACAGGGCGGCATCTGGTATGTGTCATGCCGCGCGATCTGGGCAAGGAACAGTGCCTGATTGCGGGCCTTCTGAACCTGCATCCCGCACCCGACCACCGCCATGATAGGTTAGATTTCTTTGGCAATGCTGTGGTCGAATTCGCCCTTGATGCACCGCACCAAGGCGTCGAAGTATCAGTGCAGGCCCGGATCGAAAAGTGCGCGCCGCCGGCCCCTCCGCCCCCGGCCTTGCCCCTATCCCAACTGGCATCCGCCTTGGCGCAGTGCCGTGATATGGGGCCCGACAGTCCCGTTCATTTCACCGCTCCATCGGGGCGGGTGCCGCGCGACGCCGACATGACCCGCTTTGCCGCCGCGCATATCGCGCCAGACATGAACACCGCGCAGGCGGTCATCGCCGTCGGGCGCGCTTTGCACGCGCTGATGCGCTTTGATCCAAGGGCCACCACAGTCGACACGCCGGCAACCGAGGCTTTTGCCAAGCGTCACGGTGTGTGTCAGGACTTTTCCCACATCATGATCGCCTGTCTACGCGGCATCGGCATTCCGGCAGGCTATGTCAGCGGCTATCTGTGCACACAGCCGCCGCCGGGCATGCCCCGACTGGAAGGCGCGGATGCCATGCATGCCTGGGTGCGGGCCTGGTGCGGCCCACAAGAGGGGTGGCTGGCGTTTGATCCGACGAACGATCGGGTCGCGGATCAGTCACATATCGTCGTGGCACATGGGCGCGATTATGCGGATGTCTCACCGATCCGGGGAATTTTGCGCGGCAGTGGCGGCCAAAAAAGTCGCCAGTCTGTGGATATCATTCCACTGCATGACGCAAGCGCCATTCGGTGAGCCGGGCTACTAAGCCCCGATCACCCGCCAGATCACATCGCCCACATCGTCAGCCATCAACAGCGATTTACCATCTGCCCCGACGGTGACGCCCACTGGGCGACCATAGGATACCTTTTCATCCGGCGACAAAAAGCCGGACAGGATATCGCGCGGCGGGCCCGACGGCTTGCCATTAGCAAAGGGCACATGGATCAGGCGATAGCCTGACAGGGTAGAGCGGTTCCACGATCCGTGCTGACCTATGGCCATGCCTTCGCCAAAGCCAGGCAGCGTGCCATCTGGCACCCAGCACAGCCCAAGCGACGCGGTGTGCCCACCCAGCGCGTAATCCGGCGTGATCGCCCGCGCCACAAGGCTTGCATCCTGCGGCACCCGGTCATCGACGATCCGGTCCCAATAGCAGAACGGCCAGCCATAAAAGCCGCCATCCTGCACCCGCGTCAGGTAATCAGGCGGCGTCTCATCACCCAGACCGTCACGCTCGTTCACCACGGCCCACAGCGCGCCAGTCGTCGGCTCCCACGCAGTGCCGACAGCATTGCGCAGGCCGCTGGCAAAGATGCGGGCCTTTTCAGTCGCCAGATCCAACTCCCAGATACAGGCGCGGCCTTCCTCGGCCTCCATCCCCTCGTCCGCGATATTGGTGAGCGATCCAACACCGGCATAGATCTTGGTCCGATCGGGAGAGACGATCAGGCTGCGCGTCCAGTGGCCGCCTGGCTTGAAATCAACCAGCTTGCGGCCGGGACCGTCCAGCTGCGTCGCGCCTTCGGCGTAATCAAAGACGACGATGCCGTCGGTGTTCCCAACGTAAAATTTACCATCCACAAGGGCCATGCCAAAGGGTTGGCGCTGGTTTTCTAAAAAGACATGCTGCTCTTCTGCGATGCCGTCGCCATCTACGTCGCGCCACAGCGTGATGCGGTTCGCACTGACCCCCAGCGCGCGGGCGCGGCGCATGGTGGCCTGCGCGGCGCGGTCGATCAGGCCTTTGGGCTTGCTCGCTTCTTCCTGCGCCTCGGCCACCAGCACGTCGCCGTTTGGCAGCACCTCGATCCAGCGGGGGTGCAGCAGATCGCGGGCAAAGGCGTTGACTTTCAGCCCCGGCGCGGTGGTGGGAACATGCCCGTCCGACCAACCTTGTGCTGTTGGCATCTTAAGCGTCATCAAGCCCTGCTTTTTGGCTACCGGAATACTGGGCGCGGCACCGATGGCTTGCAGCGTTGGGGCCGACATGCGCCGCATCAGCACCATTGTGCCACCTACCAACGCCGTTGCGCGTGCCAAGAAGTCCATGTCATCAATTCCTTGCGTCTGTGCGCCCCTAAGGCGTCGCGCGATAAAACAGATAAACTTGCGAAACCGCAAGAGTCTGCTGTTTGTTTGGCGGATCGGCAGCAGTGGCCTTGCGCAGCTCTCCACGGCATCCATATACCATCCATACAGATGGGAAATCGCTATGAGCAATATCAGACAGCTGCGCGACAAGACGCCCGACAGCGAAAAGATCACGATCAACCTTGGCTATGTCGATCTGGGCCGGATCGATCTGCTTGTGCAGGAAGGATTCTATTCCAACCGCACCGATTTCATTCGCACAGCGATCCGCAATCAGCTGGGCACCCATACCGAGGCGGTCAGTAAATCGATCGAGCGTCATACGATGGAACTGGGCCTGCACGATTACACTCGCACCGATCTGGAAAGCCTGCAACGCGCGGGCGAAGTGCTGCACGTCAAGGTCGTGGGCCTTGCACGGATTGCCCCCGACGTGACGCCTGAACTGGCGCTGGCGACCATCGGGTCGATCACCGTTCTGGGTGCGCTGCAAGCCAGCAAAGAGGTGAAGGCCGCCCTCTCCGACCGAATTTTTTGACTTTCCGGGGCCATGTGCCCCATCACAAGGACTTACATCATGTTTCCCTTTAACGCTGGCGCACCGCGCCCGGCGGACGGCGACGCACGCCTGACCGCTGCTCACGATCTTGTGCGCCACACCCTATCGCAACACGGGCTGATGCCCGGCGGTGATGGTGCCGCCAGCCCCTTGGCCGGCTGGACCCTACCGAAGATGCCCGCCTTCGGCATGGACACCGGTTCCGACGCGTCCGCGCATGGTATGATCACCGACCGATTCATTTGCGACGCGGGCAGCCGGGATTTTCTGCTGCACGTCCCAGACGCCGCAAAAGACGGCGCGACCGGGCTGGTTGTCATGCTGCATGGCTGCAACCAAAACTCGGCTGATTTTGCCACCGGCACGGGCATGAACGCACTGGCGGACCAAGGCGGTTTCATCGTGCTGTATCCGCAGCAATCGCGGGGCGATAATACGCAGTCTTGCTGGAACTGGTTCAGCCGGGGCGATCAGCTGTGCGGCAAGGGCGAGCCTGCGATCATCGCTGGCATGGCGCAAAAAATTGCGACTGAACATGGTATCGACGCAGGAAGCATATTCGTCGCGGGTCTGTCGGCGGGTGGTGCGATGGCCGTGATCCTTGGCCGGACCTATCCCGATATCTTTGCCGGAATCGGTGCCCATTCCGGCCTGCCCTATAGCGCCGCGCGCGACGTCCCCGGTGCCTTTGCCGCGATGGGCGGGCATGCCACCGCCCCCGCACTCCCAGGCCCGATGCCGCCGACCATCGTGTTTCACGGCACGGCCGACGGCACCGTGGCGGCAGTCAACGGCGAGCGCATCGCAGCCCAAGCGGTGGATCACGCTGCCCAAACGATCGAGGAAGACTCGCGCGGCAACACAGGCGGTCGCGACTGGACCCTGCGTACGTCCAGCGACGACAATGGCCGCGCTCGGCTGGAACACTGGCAGATCGCGGAACTTGGCCATGCATGGTCCGGCGGTCAGCCGAACGGAAGCTATACCGACCCAAAGGGGCCGGACGCGAGCGCCGAGATGATCCGCTTTTTCTTTGATCTGGCCGGAAATCCAGAGAAATGACCGATATGTCCCTGATTTTTGACGCGATATCAGAGGCAGTGCACGCCCCGAAATGAGCCGCCCACTGGGCGCGATCCCGGCCCGCGTATGAGCCGTGGCTTGTCGCCCATGGCGGGTGGCAGCGACCGGGCTGCGCGGTTCCTGTCGATGTGGTGTCCGCCACAATACCTTGGCGGCTGCTCGCTCGCTGCGGTAGCCGACGAGACTGACGTGCGCTTGGGGCGCAATTATGATCTGTCGCCAAATTTGAACGAAGGGCTGATAATGCAGACTGCCTGGACCGGACGGCGCGTGATGGGCATGGTGGAATCCCTGTGGGGCCTGTCGGACGAGATCAACGACGCGGGCCCGTCCATCGCGCTGGCCTATGGCGGGCGCACTGAAACGGGTAAGGGTTTCGGCATCACGACTATCCTGCGCTATGTGCTGGCAACCTGCGACACGGTCGATCAGGCCTTTGCCCCGCTGGACCGCGTGCCGTCTCACATGGCTTATAATGTGGTCACTGCGGATGCGGCAGGACAGACCGCCAGCATAGAGCTGTCGCCCGGCGGCGGGGCACCCCTGCCGGCGGGGGTAGCAGATCGCACCCACGACCGCTGCCGCAGGCCAGCCAGACTGGAGCGCGGCAGGCCGGATCGGCGGGATGCAGGTGGGGCGTGACTACGCCAGCGGCCGCGGCCACGCGATTGAATCCTACCTGCCCTGAAACGCAAAAGGCCGCCGGGTCATCCCCGGCGGCCTTGTTATCAGTCGTGTTGCGGCGTCAAATGATGCGAACTTTGGACCCAATCGGGCACAGTTCGAACAGCTCGGCGATCTTTTCGTTGTAGAGACCGATGCAACCGTCGGAGGACGGGCGGCCGATCTTGCGTGTGTCATGGGTGCCGTGGATCGCATAGGCGGCCCAACCAAGATACATAGCGTGCGTACCCATCGGGCTTTCTGGACCGGGGGGGATGTATTCCCAGCCAAACCGTTCCTTTTGCGACTGGGTCGGGGTCCAATCCGGGCCGACCTTTTTGCGCACGATTTCGGTAAAGCCGCGCTTTGTCAGCTCGTCCGTTTTCGGTACAGAGGTCGGGTATACGCGGTAATCGATACCCTGCGCGTCCCAATAATGCAGCGCGCGGGCCTGCGTATCGGCAACAAGCATCGGCATGCCGGACAGCGCATCAAAGTGGTCCTGCCAGTTATATGTCTGGAACGCGGCGACGTTGCGGGTCACGCCGCCGGGCAGGGTCTGCGCCCGCAGCAACGTCGGGGCGGCAAGACTGCCAAGAGCGATGCCAAGCGCCATCCGGCGCGAGAATGTCTGTGTCATATCTGTTTCCTGTTCGCTGCCCAGGGTTTCACGCACGCACGGCGCTTTGCCCGCGCTGCAATTAGCACGAAATCAGGAACCGCGGCAGTAGAAATCTTCTCACGTTCCTGCGACTGATGGCAGATTGAATAAAACCATTGCGGCGGTCAGTCTAGCACCTGCGGCATGGAACATTCTTGACCACCTCGCGCATTTTTGAACAACGCAAGCCTTGGGGCCTATGCTACGGTGCTGGACGTGCGCAAAGGTGTCTATAAACATTGGGGCAGCAGCCGTATTCCGGCCTATTAGTCTGTCATCAAGGCGATGATGACCCTCTATCAACCGCTCAAGCTGACGGTAACGGTGGATGGCAGAAAGATGCACGTCCGCTCGCCCATGGCCTTGGTGGCCAGCAGTGCGTATCAACTGGAGCAATACGATTTCGATGGGGCCGATGCTGTGCGGCAGGGCAAGCTGGCGCTTATTCTGGCCCCGACAACAACCGCGTACAGCTGCTGTTGCGGGCGGCTAAGATTCTGTTCGGGGGCATCTACCGAAGAGAGGCCTCTGATGCACACCGGCCATGAAATCACCATTTCCGCTCGCAAAAAGCGTCTCATTATTGCCCGTGACGGCCAGAATGAAACGATGGTCGGCCCCTACCGTTTCACGATACGGCCCCCGGCGCGCTGCAGGTCCGCGTGCCGGCCCGCGCTGCCGACAAAGGTGAGCTGATGCGTCTTGTTCTGATGACTGATCTGCACTTTGGCCGTGCGCAGCCTGATCTGGTGCCGCCGCTTCTGGACTCGATTGCCACCGCAAATCCTGACCTGGTAGTTATTGCCGGCGACTTTGTGCAGCGCGCTCGCGCCAGCTAGTTCCGCGAGGCCCGGGACTTTGTGGACCCGTTGCAGCACCCCTCAATCGCGGTGCTCGGCAACCACGACATCCTACTGTTCACCATCATCGCCCGCGCCCTTGCGCCCCGCGCAGCCTATCGCCACTGGATCGCGCCCGATCCAGAACCCATGGTCGAAACTCCAGACGCTATCATTGTCGGCCTCGACACCACTTACCGGTGGAGCCATGAGCACAGCCTGATTCGCCCCGCCCAGATTGACCGGGGCGGGCAGATCATCCGCACGGCCACAGGCAAGCTGGTCCTCATCATGGCGCATCACCCGTTTCACCACCGGCCAGAGATCAAAAAGAAGGTGATGAAGGGGGCTGCGAACGCCCTGACCCAGTGGTCCACTTGGGGGCCCCACGTCATCCTGTCCGGCCACCTGCATAGCTGGACAGTTGAACCCTTCGTTGCGCAAAAAAGCCATCCCATGGCGCTGCAGGTGCATTGCGGCACTGGTCTGTCGACGCGCCTGCGGGGCGAGGCGAATGAATATGCGATCATCGATCTGGGCGGCGACCAGATTACCGCGCAGCGCGTGACTGCCACTGCTCAGACGCTGCGTTTTGCGGCCGAAAGCCGTCACGCGTACTGGCAGACGGCAACGGGGTGGCAGTCGCTGCCCTGAACGCACGATTGCATGACGGGCGCAAATACGGTTTGTCACTTGGGCTGACCGCCCGCCTGAAAGCCGCATCCATGACCGCCCCGTTCAACTGGCACCCCAAAACGCGCCTTGTCACGCCCTGCACTGACCTGACCACGCTGGCCGCGCTGGTGCAGGACGGCAGCGGTTTGTGCGCCGGTCGGGTGGGCGTTACGCCTCATTCGGGCCCCGATCTGCTGTGCGAAACATCCGGCTCTTCTGGCGCGCCAAAGGTGATCCGCCGTAGTCCCGCGTCGTGGCAGGCCAGCTTTGACCTAAACGGGGCGGTGCTGTATATTGGCCCCCAAAGCTGCGTCGCGCTTTTTTCGAATTTCGGTGCATCCCTCGCGCTTTATGCCGCGCTGGAAGCCGCGCATCACGGCGCGGCAATTTTAAGCCTTGCGCAGACACGCCCGGATCGCTGGGCCACGACATTGGCGGCGCAGGGGACAACGACGCTTTATCTGACGCCGGTGCAACTGTCGCTGATCTGCGCTGGCGGGGATGCCCTACCCGGCGTGCGGCACATCATGGTGGGCGGCGGGCGGCTGTCACCTCAAGCCGTCACGGATGCCGCGCGGACCTGCCCCAACGCGCGTCTGATCCAGTTCTACGGCGCGGCAGAGACGAGCTTTATCACCTGGACCGACGCCGAGACCCCGCCCGGATCCGTCGGCAAGCCATATTCTGGCGTGACCCTGCGCATTGACCCCACCGGGTTGATCTGGGTGCGCAGCCCATATCTATTCGACAGCTACGCGCAGGGCAGCAGCCGCTATACCCGCTGGGAGGATGGTTTTTTGAGCGTTGGAGAGGTCGGGCACATGGATACAGACGGCAACCTTTTCGTGCTGGGCCGGACCAGCCGCATGGTCACCGTGTCCGACCACAATGTCTTTCCTGAGGCGGTAGAGGCTTTCCTGACGACCCTTCTGCCCGGCATTGAGGCCGCCGTCGTCGCCCTGCCTGATGACCGCCGCGGTGCGCGGCTTGTCGCGGTGCTTGGCGGAGTATGCCATATGCCGGAAAAGGACCTGCTGCGCGCCTGCCGCCAGCAGCTTGGCCCCAATGCCGCACCGCAGCGGATACACCACGTCCCAGCGCTGCCGCTGCTGTCTGCTGGCAAGCCGGATTATGCCGCGATCACCGCTCTTGCTCGGCGCTTAGCATGAGCGTCATCGCCGCCGCCCGCCGCACCGCCGTCGCCCCCGCTGGCGGGGCCTTTGCAGCACTGTCCTTTCACGCGCTGGCCGCGCCAGTGATACGGGCCTGTCTGGCGGACGCCGGATTTGATGCCGCACAAGTGGACGAGGTCATCGTGGGTAACGCGCTCGGCGCTGGCGGCAATCCGGCGCGGCTTTGTGCCTTGGCCGCAGGCCTACCCGAACGCATTGCAGGCCTCAGCATCGACCGGCAATGCGTCAGCGGGCTGGACGCGATCCTGCTGGCCGACGCCCTAATCACCGCAGGCCGCGCCGATATCGTCATCGCTGGCGGCGCGGAAAGCACATCCCGCCGTCCGCTGCGGATGCGCACCTTTGCCGATGGCCGCGCACCCAGAAGCTATGATCAGGCCGCCTTCACCCCATGGCCAGGCCGCGATCCTGACATGGCACAGGCGGCTGATGAGTTGGGGCATATGTTGGGGATCGACCGTGCTGCGCAGGACGATTGGGCCGTGCAAAGCCATGCCAAGGCGCTGGCAGCCCAAGCTGATCTACGAGGGGAAATCGTCGCCCTTGCCGGGGTGGCGCAGGATGCATTCACGCGACGGCTATCGTCTAAAACCTGCACCCGTGCCCGGCCCTTGGCCGGGACGATCACCGCCGCAAATGCCGCCGTCGCCGCCGACGCCGCGGGAATTGTTATCGTTGTGTCGGACAGGATTGGACAAGGGCTCACCGGACCGAAGGCTCGCATAATCGGGGGCCGCACCCTTGGCGGGGTACCGGACATGCCGGGCCTAGCACCAATTGCGGCCACACACGAAGCCATGCGAATGGCGGGCCTTAATGCGATAGACATCAATATAGCCGAGATAATGGAAGCATACGCCGTCCAAGCCGTCGCCTGCGTGCGCGGCATTGGACTTGATCCGGCGTTGGTCAATGTCGGTGGCGGTGCCTTAGCGCGGGGGCATCCGATCGGAGCCTCTGGCGCGATCAACGCGGTCCGTTTGTTTCATGCTCTACAAGCCACCGGAGGCCACGGCCTTGCCGCCATCGCGGCGGCAGGCGGAATCGGTACGGCGCTGCTATTGCAGGTCTAGCTGTCGAACCCGCGCAACTGCGCGTAGTCGTCAAAGTCCGCCCGCTGCGTGCGAAACTGGTTCACTGGGGCGGCCATATCAGCGTGGCCCAGCGCAATGCCGCCCACAACTATCTGATCATCTGGAAGGGCCAGATGTGATTGGACAAGGTCACCATAGCTTGCCAGTGCGCCAATGCCCGTCGTGGACAACTCCCGCCCCTGCGCAGCCATGAACAGCGCCATTAATGCCATGCCCAAATCCATGTAGCAGCCCTTGCCCATATCCCGCTCAATGGTCACGACGATGCCAACCGGCGCGTCGAAAAAGGCATAGTTGCGTTCGAATTGCTCTTGCCGTCCCGGTAGATCGCGCCTCGCGATGCCCAGCGCCTCGTACAGGGCATAGCCTGCACCGCGCTGCCGCGCCTTGAACTGGGCCGGCATTGGGTCGGGAAAATAGGAATAACCGTCAATCTGCGGGCGGCCATCGGCGATAGCATCAGCCAGTGCGCCTTTTAGACTGTCCAGCGCCGCCCCCGTCAGCGCGGTAAAGTGGCCCGGCTGCAGGTTGCCGCCGCTGGGGGCCCGCCGGGCCGATGTCAGAATTTCAGTGACATCGGCAGCCGTGACGGGTGCCTGAAGGTAGGCGCGGACAGAGTGTCGCTGCGCCAGTAGCCTGTCGACATCCGTCTGAGTCATGCGCGCGACAGCACGCTCGCCGGACGGGCGCGGGCCAATGCGGCGGTTATCAGGCCAGCCAGAACGGCCTTGATCAGATCGCCAGGGATGAAGGCCGTCACCAGAAGTGCCGCTTCTGCCACCGGCTTTTGCAAGGCCCAGGCCAAGCCCGAGATGCCGAAAGCGTAAAGCACCACGATGCCGCCAATGACCGATGCGACACCGGCAACCATGGCCAGCGGACCATTACGCCAGTTTTCAACAATCAGGCCTGTGATGAACGCGGCAAAGGGAAAGCCGATCACAAAGCCAGCGGTGGGCGAAACAAAGACGCCGAGGCCCCCACGCCCGCCAGCCAGCAAGGGCAGGCCAACCGCCACAAGCAACACGAACAGCAGCACCGCCAGCGCACCGCGCTTTGCCCCCAGCACGGTGCCGCAGAGCATGACACCAAGGCTTTGCGCCGTGATCGGCACGCCAAACGCCAGCGTCAGCTGCGGGATCAGGCCTAGTGCCGCAATCAGCGCAGCAAAGAGTGCGATCAAAGTAAGATTTCGTTCCATTGGTCAGCCCTTTCAGGGATTTGTACCGCCGCGGGCGCGCAACGCCTCGGCCACATGTTCAGCGTCGTCAATGGCCAGGACCGCGAACGGCAGGATGATCCGCCAGCTGGACCGGCGCGGTGATCGCGCGGCCCAAGCTTGGGTCAGCGCAGTTCCCTTGTCCGCCAAAGCGGGTGTAAAGCGCACGACAAGGGCGATGCCAAGGGCCAATGCGCGGGTGTTCAGGCCGATCTTTGCCAACGGAGCAACCAGCCACATCACTGTGGCGATCATCTGCGACAGACTGGTCGTCATGGTGACAAGGTTCGCCAGCCCCACCGCCGTCAGCATCCGCAGCACGATTACGGCCCCCTGCCCACCTGCGCCGATCACCAGATGCCAGACTGCGACCAGCACCACAAAGGGCCAGAGCCGCCACAGCGCCCGTGCGCCTGCGCGGGCAAAGCGCGCGCCCGGCAAGACATAGACTGCGGCCGTCACCGCAAACACTACCACGTGAAACGCAATATCTTGCCGGATAAATAGAACCGCCGTCGCAATGCACAAAAGACTCAGCTTGAGACCCGCTGGCCAGCCGCTCGCCCGCGTCCTAACCGGCGAGGTCAGAGAGATCATCGCCCACCCCCAATACTGTCATCCTTGCGACATAGGCCGCCAGCACGTCCTGCGCTGGTCCTTGCTGCATTACGCGCCCCGCGTCCAGCCAGATGACGTGGTCGTAGTCCTGTAGGCTTTGCGGATCATGCGACACATGCACAACCGCAGCCGCGATCTGCGCCAGATAGCGGCCAAGCTGCATCCGCGTCACGATATCAAGGCCTGAAAACGGCTCATCCAGCACGACGACGCGGGGGGCCATGGCGATGACGGCCATCAGGCAAACCAGCTGCTTTTGCCCGTGGCTGAGGCTGTGGGTGGCGGCCTCGGCCCAATGCGACTTACCAAAATCGGACAGGATTGCGGCGACACGCTGCGCGGCATCTGCCTTGGGTTGACCCATTTGGGTCAGGCCAAAGGACAGCTCTTCGGTCACGCTCGGAAAGATGATCTGGTGGTCTGGGTTCTGAAACAGTATGCCAACTGTGCGCAGCGCAGCCTTGCGGTCGCAGGCTACATCGACACCGCAGACCTTCAGCATGCCACTGTCCACTGGAACCAAGCCGCTGATCACGCGGGCAAGCGTCGTCTTGCCCGATCCGTTGCGCCCCACGATACCGATGCGCCGGGCGCGGCTGTGCAGGGTCACATCGGTCAAGACCTGTCGGTCTCCGCGCGTCAGGCAGACGGCGTCCAGCGCAAGGACCGCATCGCCCTGCCCGCTGTGGTCCGCATCCGTCATCACAAGTCCCCCCTGCCGCCGTCCGGTGGTATCGCCCCGCACGGACGCGAATTCAAGCCACGACGCAGGTCGTCAGACAGGTTCGACTAGAGCGCCAGCGCCGCAACCACGTCATCGCGGGTGCAGTCAGCCTTGGCCATGCTGCGCCAGACTGCTCCACGTTTCATCATCACAAAGCTGTCCGCCGCCTGCCACGCGAAATCGAGGTTCTGTTCCACAAGGATGATCGCCATGTCGCCCCGGTCACGGAGCTGCGCGATCGCGCAGCCGATTTGCTGGATCACGTTGGGTTGGATCCCCTCGGTCGGTTCATCCAGAAGCAGGACGCGGGGTTTGGTGATCAGCGCGCGTGCGATCGCCAGCTGTTGCTGCTGCCCGCCCGACAGATCGCCGCCGCGGCGATGCTGCATTTCGGCGAGCACGGGAAAGAGATCAAAGATCCAGTCCGGCACATGGCGTTCAGCCTTGGGTAGACAAGCAAAGCCAGTTTCCATATTAGCGGCCACGCTCATCATCGGAAAAACTTCGCGGCCCTGCGGGACATATGCGATCCCCGCCCGCGCGGCTTGTGCTGCGGTGGGGTGGTTTAATACGCCGCCATTCAGGGTAACCGTGCCACTGCTGTAGCCATGTCGCCCCGACAGGGCGCGCAAAAGGCTGGTTTTGCCCACACCATTGGTGCCCATGATGGTCGTCACCTGCCCCACGGGCGCGGTCAGGGATACGTCATACAAGATCTGGCTTTGCCCGTATTTCAGGGACAGATCGGTGACATCAAGCATCGGCGCGCCCCAGATAGACATCGATGACAGTGGGGTCGGCAGTGACGTGATCAAGGCTGCCTTCCGCTAGTACATGCCCCTCGTGCAAAACGGTGACTTTACACCCAAGGCGGCGGACGAATTCCATGTCATGCTCGACCACCACAACAGCGCGGGTCTGTGCTGCGCGGCGCAGAATGTCGGTGGTCTTTTCCCGCTCTTCCGCCGTCATGCCAGCGGCGGGTTCGTCCACCAGCAGCAGGCGCGGATCCTGCGCCAGCAACATGCCGATTTCCAGCCACTGTTTTTGACCATGGCTAAGCTCGCCCGCTGTGCGGGTCAGCTGGTTGGTCAGGCCGACTTCCTCTGCGATCTCTTCTATCCTTGCGGCACCCTGCGCGGTCTTGCGGTGGAACAGGACGGCAAAGGGGCCGCGCGGATTTTTCAGCGCCATGGCAAGGTTCTGACGGACGCTCTGCTCCTCGAACACGGTGGGTTTCTGGAACTTGCGTCCGATGCCTTTGTTGGCGATTTCTGCCTCTGAAAGGCCAAGCAGGGTCTCGTTGCGTTCACCCCAGACGACGCGACCCACATCGGGTATCGTCTTGCCTGTGACGATGTCCATAAACGTGGTCTTGCCCGCTCCATTGGGGCCGATGATGGCGCGCAGTTCAGGCTCGTTGATCTGGATCGACAGATCATTGATCGCGCGAAAACCGTCAAAGGTTTTGGACACGCCAGAAACTTCAAGAAGGCTGCTCATGATGGTTTCCTGACGATGTAGTCGAACAGACCACCAATGCCCTTGGGAAAGAACAGGGTAACGCAGACAAAAGACAGCCCTAGCAGCACCAGCCACCAATCAGTCCACTGGATAAGGTAGAACCCAAGGTTCACATCCGGCGCGCCGCCCCCGGTGAACCAGCTGGAAAGCAGCGACACCAGCGCTGCCCCGATGACAGCCCCGTAAAGCCGCCCGCGCCCGCCGATGGCGACCCAGACGGCAAGGTAAATCGACGCAATCGGCGCGATCTCTGCCGGATTGATGATGCCCGCCTGCGGGTAATACAGCGCACCTGCGATGCCGGACACGACAGCGGTCAGGGTGAAGACGAAGAGCTTGTATCCCTCTACCCGGTAGCCAAGGAACCGCACGCGCGCCTCGTTATCGCGGATGCCTTTGACAACACTGCCCATCTTGCCTGCCACAATCCAGGCGAACAGAATATAGCCAAGGCCAAGGGCAAGTGCCGAGGCGAGAAAGAACACAAGACTGATCGTTGCCTGCGACGTCTGCTCGAAACCCGGGATGTTCTGCAGGCCGGACAGACCATTATTGCCGCGAAGGCCGGAGTCGTTCTGGAACAGGTACAACGACAGCGCCAGCGTCATCGCCTGCGTCAGGATCGACAGGTAAACGCCCGTTACCCGGCTGCGGAAGGCCAGCCAGCCAAAGACCAGCGCTAGCAGGCCGGGCACCAGAACGACCATCAGCAGTTGCAGCGGCAAGCTGTGGGCAAAGGCCCAGATCATCGGAAAGTCAGAGGATCCGACGACGCCGAAGATCTGGCTGCCGATGGCGTCAGACACTTCTGTCGGGGTGGACGGGATCACCTGCGCCGACAAGCTGGACATGACGATGCCTTCGGTACGGGCGTACATCAGCCACATTCCGACCGCATAGCCGCCGATGCCGAAAAAGGCGAAGTGGCCCAAGGACAGGATCCCGCAATAGCCCCAGACCACATCCATAGCGACGGCAACCAGGCACAAACACAGGGTCTTGCCCAACGTCTTAACGAGGGAGGTAGAGATGAGGCCGGCGCCCGATGCCTCTGACCCGAAGGCCACGACGGCGGTGAACAGGGCCAGTGCCATCAAGAACCAGCGGATAGAGCGGTTGGTGACGAGGAAACCTTGGGTCATGCGATGTGCCTTTGTGGCGAGGGATTGCGCCGCAATTTGCGCGTCGCATCGGCGGGGGCCAGCCCCCGCATCTCCGGGATATTTAAGACGACAAGAACGAGAAACAGACGCATCAATCTGCCGCTGCGCGGCCCTTTTGGGCGACGATTCCTTTGGGGCGGAACTGAATAAAGAGGATGATGAAGAGGACCATGTAGGTTTGGGCGGCGAGTGTGTTGGAGGGGTTCAGGAACTCAATCCCTTTTTGCAGGAACCCAATGAGGGAGGCCCCTGCCAGCGTGCCCCAGACGTTGCCGACGCCGCCAACAACAACTGTCATGAAAGATTGCACGATGTAGTCGGCCCCCATTTCAGAAGTGACCTTCGCGTAAAGCCCTATAGCGACACCCGCGATCCCGGCGATGCCGGAGCCGAGACCAAAGGTCATCATGTTAATGCGGTCTGGATCGATGCCCATGGAGGCGGCCATACCGGGGTTCTGGGTGACGGCGCGGACCTCTAGTCCCAGACGGGTGCGATTCAGGATAAGCAGGATTAAGCCAAGGAACAGCAGGGCGAGCACGAAAATCGCGATGCGGATATAGCTGATCTGGATCACGTCAGAGAGCACCCAAGCGCCGTCCAGCCAACCCGGAGAGGTCAGCGGGCGGGCCTGCGTGCCGAAGATGTTCTTGGCCAGCTGTTGCAGCGCGATTGAGATGCCGAAGGTCGCAAGCAGCGTTTCCAGCGGACGCTGATAGAGATGGCGGATCACTAGCCGTTCCATGGTGACACCAGCGGCAAAGGTCACGGCAAAAGCCAGCGGCAGGGCGATGATGATCGACAACGTGTAGTCGGGCACGAACTGCTGCACGACATAGCCCGTGTAGGCCCCCATCATGATGAATTCACCATGCGCCATGTTGATGACACCCATGACGCCAAAGGTGACGGCAAGGCCGATGGCGGCAAGGAAATAGATCGATGCCAGCGACAGTGCATCCAGCGCGAGGTCGGCAAAATGGGCGGCGGCGACCCGGGTTTCAACCGACGTCAGGGCGGTGCGGGCGGCGTTTGTGATAGCGTGGTCGTCCTGATCGTAAACCTCGAAAAAGCTATGCTGCGACAGGGCATTGGCGCGGTCTTGCGGCGTCACCAGCGGCGGCACTGTGCCAGCGGCGGCCAGCGCGGCATAGGCCTGCGCGCGCGCGTCGTCCGAACCCAGTTGTGCGGTTGGCACACCGCCAACGCGGCCATCGGTGATATTGGCATTCAGCGCGTCGCGGATGGCGGCGGGTGGGATCACGGGCGGGGCAAGCTCTGCCGTAACAAGGCGGGTATAGGCATCATCGATGCTCAAATCGGTGCCGAGTGTCAGGACGCGGGCGATGTTGGAATCCGGCACAGTTTTCGCGACCCCGGCAGAGGTTTTCAGGATCTGGTTGAGCACGGCTCGCGCCTCGATCGAGGTGTCGCGGGACAGGCTTTCGATGGCGGCGATACGGTCCGCCGTTGTCGGCGCAAAGCTGGCAGACAGGAAGTTCGCAAGCTGGATCTTGCGGGCTTTCAGGGCGGGGTCAAGCTCGCCTTCGATCGAGGACAGCAGCGGCTCTAGCTGGTCGGCGTCAGGCCGGCGCGCGATGGAGTCGATGGCAGAGAGGCGCCGGGTGATGTCCGGATCTGCCAGTTGGAACTGCACCAGCGCAGTGCCGATCACGCGGCGAACGCCGCCGTTGGGACGCAGCTCTGAATAGCCACTTATGGAAGCGGTGGTTTCCGCGTCGGTGTCGATGTCGCGCAAGGTCAGGTCGCCACCTTTGGCGGTGCCGTAGAAAAACACGCCGTCAGCGTCGCGCTGCCAGATGCCTTTGTCGGTCCAGGCCTCGAGAAATGGGGTCACCTGCGGCAGGCCAGAGGCGACAAGTGCGTCAAGGGCGGTCGTCACGCTGCTGCGAGAGGGGTTTGCGATTTCGTCAGCATGGCCTTGCAAGACCGGTTGAAGATCCTGTGCCTGCCCCAATGAAGCAAAGCCAAGCGAAAATATCAGGGCGGCTAAAATGCGCAGCATGACGGACTTTCAGTCAAAGAGGAAACCGGGCGCAGGGGTATCCCAGCGCCCGGTCGTTGCGATCAGTAGTTAGAGGTCAGCTGCACGCAGGTTTTGGTTTCGGTGTTGTACATGCCGCACTTCAGATCCTTCCAGTCGCTGGTCAGCACAGCGCTTTCGGGCAGGAAGTCGGTCCATGCATCGCCAGCAACAGGCTCGGTCTGGCTAATAATGTCGAACTGGCCGTCGGCGCGGATTTCACCGATCAGGACCGGCTTGGTCAGGTGGTGGTTCGGCAGCATTTCCGCCATCGTCCCGGTCAGGTTCGGAAAGGTCTGGCCGATCATCGCGTCGGACACGGCGTCCACGTCGGTGGTGCCAGCCGCTTCGACCGCTTGGACCCACATATTGAAGCCGATGTAATGCGCCTCCATCGGGTCGTTGGTCACGCGGGCATCGTCACCAATATAGGTGTGCCATTTTGCGATGAAGTCGGCGTTTTCAGGCGTGTCGGCGGACATGAAGTAGTTCCAGGCGGCTAGATGGCCGACCAGGTTCGACGTATCCAGACCGGACAGCTCTTCCTCACCCACCGAGAAGGCCACGACAGGGATGTCGTCAGCGTTGACGTCAGCGGCGGCCAGTTCCTTGTAGAAACCGATGTTCGCATCGCCGTTGATCGTGCTGATGACGCCGACTTGCTTGCCGTCTTCGCCCAGCTTGACCACGTCACCGACGATGGTCGCCCAGTCGGACTGACCGAAGGGGGTGTAGTTGACGAAGATGTCTTCCTCGGCGATGCCCTTATCCATCAGGTAGGCCTGCAGGATGTTGTTAGTCGTTCGCGGATAGACATAGTCGGTGCCCAGCAGCGCGAATTTCTCGACGCCCAGTTCTTCCAAGAAGTAATCGACGGCAGGGATCGCCTGCTGGTTCGGGGCGGCACCGGTGTAAAAGACGTTCTTGGAGGATTCTTCGCCCTCGTATTGCACGGGGTAGAACAGCAGGCCGTTCAGCTCTTCGATCACCGGCAGTACAGATTTACGCGACACTGATGTCCAGTTGCCAAAAATCACGTCGACGTTGTCCACGGTCAGCAGCTCACGCGCTTTTTCAGCAAACAGCGGCCAGTCGGACGCGGGGTCCACGACGACAGCTTCCAGCTGGCAGCCCAGCACGCCGCCTTTGGCGTTCTGCTCTTCGACCAGCATCAGCATGACGTCTTTCAGCGTCGTTTCCGAAATCGCCATGGAGCCAGAAAGCGAGTGCAGCACGCCGACCTTGATCGGATCGGCGCAGTCCTGCGCGACCGCGATAGAGGTCGAGGCGGCGAGTGCGGCCAAGGTAGCGGCGGCCGTTTTCAGTGTTCTTGTCATCGATGTCATCCCATGTTGTCTGCCGGTCCCTACACGGTGGATCGCCTTAAACGACGCCCGCGCGGCGGTTTGCTGGAACCACTGCAGTTATGTTGTCGTCGCAGCGCGCGAGGCCGAAACTTGGCAGTCAGACTGCGACGCGGCGATGGTGCCGGAATGGCACGTTCAAACCCTGTCCCTTGCGTCTGATCACATTCCAGAGAATTCCCGCCGGACGGGGGCCACCTGCCGATTTCGCCTAAATGGCGAGCAGATGACCGGTCCATCGCCCACTTATCCAGCGCAATGCGCATGGACTGATCGGTTTTTCGGAAAATCGGCGACTCTGTGCCGTCGCGTGCGCCGGATGGGCGGACAAGCAAAAAGGGCGGCGGTCCTGATGACTGCCACCCTTAATCTAACGTCATGACGCTTTGCGCCTACGCCCGTTCGCTTAGCTTGCGCTGCGCACGTTTTGCGTCTGAACGCCCAGCCCGTCAATGCCCAGCCGCATTACCTCGCCGCCCTTCAGATAGGTCGGCGGCTTCATCCCCATACCGACGCCCGGCGGCGTGCCGGTTGAAATGATGTCGCCCGGCTGCAAGCTCATGAATTGCGAGCAGTAGGCAATCAGGTGCGGCACCTTGTAGACCATCGTGGCGGTCGAGCCGTCCTGATAGCGCTTGCCGTCCACCTCGAGCCACATGCCCAGCGCGTTGAAATCGCCAAGCTCGTCCGGTGTCACCAGCCATGGGCCAGTCGGACCAAATGTGTCACAGCCCTTGCCCTTGTCCCATGTGCCAGCGCGTTCGATCTGGTATTCACGCTCTGAAACATCATTTATGACGCAGAAACCAGCGACGTGATTCATCGCATCGGCCTCGTCGATATAGCTGCCGCCCTTGCCAATGACGACGCCGAGCTCGACCTCCCAGTCGGTCTTTTGCGACTTGCGTGGGATCACGACGTCGTCGTTTGGACCGACGATGGCAGAGGTCCATTTGTTAAAGATCACCGGTTCTGGCGGCACATCAAGGCCGCTTTCGGCTGCATGATCGGCATAGTTCAAACCAATACAAACGAACTTGCCGGTTTGCCCAACGCAGGCTCCAAGGCGCAGGTCTTCCTGCGGCGTGCCCGCGACAACGGGCAGCGTGTTGATATCCAGCGCTTTCAGCCGCGCGATCACGTCTGGCAGCAGGGCCGCGCCCGCGATGTCGTCCACGTGGTCCGACAGGTCACGCACCTGCCCTTGCGCATCAAGGCAACCAGGTCTTTCGTGGCCCTTGGGGCCGTATCGCAGTAATTTCATATCATCCTCGGTAGTCATGTTGGTGGAACGATCCTGCGGGCCAGATCATGCCCCGCCCGCAGGGTTTTCAGGATCAATCGTAAAGGACGGCCTGAATTTCAGCGTCGTCGATGTTGGACTGGTCGTAATAGTAAAAGCCCGTATCGATGATGGCAGGCAGTTCTTCACCGTTCATGGCGGCGATGGCGGCTTTGACAGTTTCATAACCGATGCCAACCGGGTTCTGCGTGATCGCGCCGGCCATCAGGCCCTCGCGGATCGCATCGGTCTGGGCCTTGCCGGAATCGTAACCGATGATGGTCACGCCTTCGGTGCCCATCTCGCGGATCGCGTTCACGATACCAATGGCAGAGCCTTCGTTGGTGCCAAACATGCCTACCAGATCGGGATTGGCCGTCAGTATCGCCTTGGCGACTTCAGTCGATTGCAACTGATCGCCTGCACCATACTGGACGCTGACGACTTCGATGCCGGGATAGTTGGCCGCGATCTGGTTCAGGAAACCGTCACGGCGATCGATACCGGTGCGGCTGGTCTGGTCGTGAGCGACGACGGCAACCTTACCGGCCCCGCCGATCTTCTCGGCCATTTTGTCAGCAGCCAGTGCGGCGGCGGCGACGTTATCGGTGGTGGCGGTAGTGGCCGGAATATCGCCTTCGACACCGCTGTCGAAAGCGATTACGGGGATGCCCGCATCGGCGGCCTGTTGCAGCAGCGGAATGGCGGCTTGGCTGTCCAGCGCGGCAAAGCCGATGGCCGACGGGTTATTGGCCAGTGCAGCAGCCAGCATGTCGATCTGGCGATCGACCATGGTTTCATTATCCGGGCCCTCAAAGGTGATCCGGACACCGAACTCTTCTGCTGCCTGATCAGCACCGGATTTCACTGCCTGCCAGAACTGATGCTGAAACCCCTTCGAGATCAGCGGGATATAGATTTCCTTGTCCTGAGCAAACGCCGAAGGCGCGGCACCCAGTGCGAGTGTGGCGCTGAGCGCGCCAATCAGAATACGACGTGACAACATGTGGTTTCCTCCTTGGTTGTCGTTGGGTCCGGCCGCCTCCTCGACTGCCGGTTTCTTGGTCTTGTCTGTGTCAACTGGCACCTTTGCGGCGCATCATGTCCGCATACACGGCCAGAATAATGATCGCGCCTGTGACGACGGTTTGCCATTCCTGCGCAACGGACAAAACGCGCAACCCGTTGGTCAGTACAGCCATAATCAGCGCGCCAATCAGCGATCCAAGGATCGAGCCGCGTCCGCCGGACAGCGACGTGCCGCCAATGACGACGGCGGCAATCGCCTCCAGCTCATACCCCAGCCCCAGCGCGGGCTGCGCCGAATTCAGGCGCGACGCGATCAGCAGGCCAGCGATGCCGACGATAGCACCGGCCAGCGCATAGATCGCGATTTTCCAGCGGTCCGTATTCACGCCTGACAGGCGCACCGATTCCTCGTTCGAGCCCAGCGCAAAGCAATAGCGACCCAGTACCGTGCGGTTCAAGATATATGCGGCAACGCCCGCGACGATGAACAGGATCAGCACGCCGTTCGGGATCGGCATGGCGGGAAAGATATCGCCGATCAGCGACCCGCGAGAGATCATGCTGAACCCCGGCGTGTCGTTGAAATAGATCGGCCGCGTGCCGGAAATCACAAGGCTAAGCCCCTTGAGGATCAGCATCATTCCAAGAGTAGCGATAAAGGGCGGAATCTTCATCTTGGCGACGAAAGTGCCCGACATAGAGCCGCACAGCGCACCCGTCGCAATGGCGGCGAAAACGCCCAGCAATAGCGGCAGACCCGCATAGGTAAGCACGACGCCGGTAATCACGGCGCAGAATGTCATCATCGTGCCGACGGACAGATCGATGCCGCCGGTGATGATGACCAGCGTGACCGCCACCGCCAGCACGCCGTTCACCGACGTCGCCTGCAAGATCGCGATCATATTGCTGGTCTGCATAAAGTTGGGCGAGGCGATGGAAAAGCCGATCAGCAGGACGACTAAACTGGCAAAGGCCAGCACCCGCTGATGCGTGCCCGCTGCGATGACGCGGGCAAGCGCTGTTCTGGGGGTGTTTGCTGTGGTGGTGGTCATTGTGCGTCCTCCGCAACGGTCAGGGCGCTGTCGCGCCGTGTTGCCAGTTCCATGATCTGTTCTTGCGTCGTTTGCGCGCCGCCGGGCAGGATGCCAGTCAGCCGCCCCTCGCACATCACTGCTATGCGGTGCGACAGGCGCATGACCTCTGGCAGCTCGGACGAAATCACTATGATCGCGCGTCCTTGAGCGGCCAGATCTTCCAGCAGGGAATAGATTTCGGACTTGGCCCCGACGTCGATGCCGCGTGTCGGCTCGTCAAAGATCAGGACATCGCAATCGCGTAGTAACCATTTCGCAATGACAACCTTTTGCTGATTCCCCCCCGACAACAGACGCACGGCCTGCATGTCAGACGGGGTGCGGATGCCTAGCCGGGCAATGTAATCGACGGCTATGCGCTTCATCGCGCCCTCGTCCAAAACACCGGCGCGGTTGGTGAACTGGGTCATGTTGGCCATGGCGATATTTGCGCGGACGGTCATGTCGACGGCCAGACCAAAGTGTTTGCGATCCTCTGACAGATAACCAATGCCCGCCGCGACCGCCGCATGGGGGCTGCGAATATCGACGGCGTAACCGCCGACACGGATTTCACCCGCATCGCGCGGATCAGCACCAAAGATGATACGCGCGACCTCTGTCCGCCCCGCCCCCATCAGCCCAGCAAAGCCAAGGATTTCTCCCTTGCGGACGGAAAAGCTGACGTCCCGCACCTCTTTGCCGCGCGATAGCCCGCACACTTCCAGAGCGATGGGGGCTTGCGACAGGTCCGGCACGGTGGCCCGGCTTTGCGTTACCTCACGGCCCACCATCAGCTGGATGATCTTTGACAGCGGCGTATCGGTGGCGTCCAAGGTGTCGATGAAGGACCCATCACGCAGAATGGTGACACGGTCGGCGATGCGCTTGATCTCGTCCATGCGGTGACTGATGTAGACGATGCCGACGCCTTCGGCCTTCAGCTTGGCAATCACGGCAAACAGTTCATCAATTTCGGTATCGTTCAGGGCGGCGGTGGGCTCGTCCATGATCAGGACGCGCGGGTTATAAGATAGCGCCTTGGCAATCTCGATCAGCTGCTGGCGTGCAATGGTCTGAGTGCTGACCTTGGTGCGCGGGTCCATCGCAAGGCGCAGGGATGCAAAGATTTCAGCAGTTTTGCGGTTCAATTCATGTTCGTCCAACCGGCCAAAACTGCGACGCGGCTCGCGCCCGATCAGCACATTCTGCGCTGCCGTCAGGTCGTTCATTAGGCTTAATTCTTGGTGGATGATCCCGATGCCAAGGTCCTGTGCAGCACGCGGGCTGTCGGGCGTGACCGGCTTGCCATCGACAAACATCTCGCCGCCGTCGCGGGCATAGATGCCTGACATGATCTTCATCAAGGTCGATTTACCGGCACCGTTCTCGCCCATCAGGGCATGCACTTCGCCTGGGCGCAGATTGAACTGCACAGCCTTAAGCGCGTGAACGCCGGGAAAGCGTTTTTCGATCCCCCGCATTTCGACCAGATAACTCACACTCAAAGCCCTCCCAAGCTCTTGACCCGTCCTTTGGTTCGCCTCGCGCTACATAACCGCGCCGATCTGCCAAGGCACGAATTCGACCCCGCCAAAACCAAGCTCTTCGCTTTTCGTGGGCTCGCCAGATGCTACGCGAATGAACAACTCAAAGATGTCACGGCCTTTGTCCGACAGGCTGACGCCGTCGCTGATGATATCGCCGCAGTTCACATCCATGTCGTCCGACATGCGGCGATACATTTCCGAATTGGTCGCGATCTTGATGCCCGGCGTCGGCATATAGCCCGAGACCGATCCACGCCCGGTGGTGAAAGCGATCAGGTTGGCACCCGACGCGATCTGGCCCGTCACAGAGCATGGATCGAAACCGGGGCTGTCCATAAAGACAAAGCCGGGCGTTTCGATCTTTTCCGCGAAAAGAAAGACGTCCGTCAGAGGCGCGCTGCCGCTTTTGGCGACGGCACCGAGGGATTTTTCAAGGATCGTGGTCAGCCCGCCGCGCTTGTTGCCGGGGCTGGGATTGTTGTCCATCTCGCCCTTGTTGCGGGCGGTGTAATCCTCCCACCAGCGGACGCGGTCGATCAGTTTCAGGCCGACTTCGACCGACACCGCGCGGCGGGTCAGCAGATGTTCGGCACCGTAAATTTCTGACGTCTCGGACAGGATCGTCGTGCCGCCGTGCTGCACAAGCATGTCGGATGCGATGCCCAGCGCCGGGTTGGCAGTGATGCCGGAATAGCCGTCCGATCCACCGCATTGCATTCCCACCATCAGATGGGAAATCGGCGCAGGCCTGCGGGTGGCTGCATTGGCCAGCTCTGCGATGCCGCGCAACTCTGACAGGCCCTTTTCAATCGTCTTGCGGGTGCCACCCTCTTGCTGGATCGTCATGTAGCGCAGCGCACCGTCGGCCCGGATGGGGCGCCCCCCCACAAGGTCAGCGACCTGCATCACCTCGCACCCCAACCCGATCAGCAGGATGCCGCCAAAGTTCGGATGCTGGGCATAGCCCGACAGGGTGCGGAACAGCGCCGTGTAGCCTTCGTTATCGCCGGACATACCGCAGCCGGTGCCGTGGGTAATCGGGACGATGCCGTCGATATTGGGGTAATCGTCCAGAAAGCCTGACTTTTCCGCCGCCTCTGCGATGAACTTGGCGACCGAGCCGGAACAGTTCACCGAGGTCAGGATGCCCAGATAATTGCGTGTGCCTACGCGCCCGTCGGCGCGATGGTAGCCGTTGAACGTCCGCGTATCGGTTGCTGACACAAGCGCAGTGGCTTCGCTGGCATGGGCATAGTCGCGGCTGTGCTCGCCCATGCCCAGATTTTGCGTGTGAACATGTTCACCCGGCACGATGTCAGCCGTCGCCTGCCCGATGGTCTGACCATAGCGGATCACGTTCTGCCCAGCCGCGATGGGCAAAAGCGCGCATTTGTGCCCTTGCTTCATCGCCTGCAACAACACCGGGCCGCCGGCAAAGCCCACATCACCCGCATCGATATTGCCCAGCGCGATCGCCACGTTATCATGCGGATGAAGGGTCAGCATACGGGGCGGTTGGGTCATATTGCGGATTCCTGTGGTTGGCTTCTAAGCGATTTAATAACAAAATGGCTAGCTTGACTTGGCGCACCTGTCAACTAACATGTCAGTTATGGAAATAACATGTCAGTTATGGAAATTACCGCAATGACCTTTTTTAGCGAAGACATCGACATCAACGGCATGGACGGTCCCTTGGGGCAGAGGGTCTATACGATCCTGCGCAAGCATATCCTTGACCTGTCGCTGCCCCCCGGCGCTGTCCTGCGTAAAGGCGCGCTGTGCGAGCAATTGGGCGTGTCCCGCTCGCCCGTGGCAGATGCGCTGAGCCGGCTGTCCGTTGACGGGCTGGTCGACATCATCCCCCAATCCGCGACCCATGTGTCCCGCTTTTCAATGTCTGCACTGAAAGAGGAAAGTTTTCTGCGCGACGCTGTCGAGGTCGCCGCCGTCGCAACCGTGGCCGAGAACCGCACAGATGCGCAGCTAGTCCAACTGTCTCGCAATTTGCGCCTGCAGAGCCTGCTGGTCGAAGACGTCGATTTTGAGGGCTTCTTCGAGGCGGATCTGCAATTTCACGATATGATCCTTAGCTTTACCGGCTTTCGAAAGGTCGCCGCCGTCGCGGGCCAGATGTCACTGCAACTACAACGCGCGCGCATATTGGCGCTACCCGAACCAGGCCGCCCGGCAAGGACGGTGGCAGAGCATCAAAAAATCCTGGCCGCGATCGAGGCGCTGGACGCCGAGGCCGCAAAGACCGCGATGGCCGACCACCTGCGCCAGCTGATCAGCCGGATCGCGCCGTTAGAGAAGCAATATCCCGATTATTTCCGCCCGAACTGACAAGGTACCCAATGCGACTGTCTGATACCAACCTTCTGAACAATCGCACGCAACGGCCTGTGCCGCTGACGCAACTTGGCTTTGGCGGCGCGCCGCTGGGCAATCTGTATCGCCGCATTTCAGAGGCGGATGCGCAAGCGACGCTGGACGCGGCATGGGACGCTGGCATCCGCTATTTCGACACGGCCCCGCAGTATGGTCTGGGCCGATCAGAAATGCGCTTTGCCGATGCTCTGACCCGGTTTGATCCGGACGCCCTGATCCTGTCGACCAAAGTGGGCCGCGTGCTGCACGACTGCGAGCCGCAGGACGTCACGCCAGAGGCTTTCGTCGATGTGCCGCAAAAGCGGATCGTCTTTGATTATACCTATGACGGCATCATGCGCAGCTATGGCGACAGCATCGTTCGGCTGGGCACTGACCGGATCGATATGTTGTTTTTACATGACATCGACGCCGGTACCCATGGCGCTGCCGGAGAAGACGAGAAGCTGCGTGAGCTGTTCAGCCAAGGCGGTTATCGCGCCCTGACCGAATTGCGAAACGCGGGGCAGATTGCAGCCATTGGCGCAGGTGTGAACACTTGGCAAATCTGCGAACGCTTGCTGAACGAGGCTGACTTTGACGGTTTTTTGTTGGCAGGACGCTATACCCTGCTGGAACAGGATCCCCTCGACAGCTTTTTGCCACTGTGTCTGGCGCGGGATGTGGGGATCATCTTGGGCGGTCCCTATAATTCCGGGATTCTGGCGACTGGTGCGGTGGACGGTGCGCGTTATGACTACGCCCCCGCCCCCGCCCACATCATGGACCGCGTGCGGCGGCTGAGCGCGGTTTGCGCAGATCACGGCACCCCGTTGATCGCCGCCGCCTTGCAGTTTCCGCTGGCCCACCTGGCGGTCAAGACTGTCATTCCAGGCGCGTCCAACCCAGACGAGGTGCGCCAAAACATTCAGATTTTCGAAACGCCAATCCCCGCAGCCTTGTGGGCAGACCTGAAAGCTCAAGGCCTGATCCACTCAGATGCCCCCGTACCTCAAGAGGCCCCCGATGCTGCGTAATATCCCATCGATCCTGTCCCCTGACCTGCTGCATAGCCTGCGGGCGATGGGGCACGGTGATGATATCGTCATCGCCGACGCCAACTTTCCCAGCACCGCCCTTGGCCAGCGCTGCCATCGGCTGGACGGGATCAGCGCGACCGACACCCTGCAGGCGATCCTGAGCCTGCTGCCACTGGACAGCTTTGTGCCGGACCCCGCGCTGGTGATGCAGGTCGTGGGCGATCCCGGCGCGGTGCCTCCGGTCGTCACTGAGTTTCAAAACATCATCACCCAAACGGCCGACACCCCGGTGCAGATCGCACGACTGGAGCGGTTCGATTTCTATGCCCGCGCGAAATCCGCCTTTGCCATCGTCCAAACTGGAGAGACACGCCTTTACGGCAATATCATCCTGAAAAAGGGCGTTATCGGCACATGAGGATCGACGCGCATCAGCACTTCTGGCGCATCGACCGGGGCGACTATGGCTGGCTGACGCCAGATCTGGCGCTGCTTTACCGTGACTTCATGCCTGCCAATCTGGCACCACTGCTGAAACGCCATGGTATTGATGGCACCATTCTGGTGCAGGCTGCGCCGACGACGGCAGAAACCGCCTTCCTGTTGGATGTGGCCGAAGGGTCTGCATCTGTGCTGGGCGTCGTCGGCTGGGTGGATTTCGCGTCACCCAGCGCGCCGGAGGATATTGCGCGACTTGCAGCGAACCCTTGGCTGGTCGGCCTGCGCCCGATGATTCAGGACATAGCCGACGACAACTGGATGCTGCGCCCGGATCTGACGCCTGCGTTCCAAGCGATGATCCGGCATGATCTGACCTTTGACGCGCTGGTCCTGCCCCGGCACCTGCCGCGTCTGCGCGCATTGCTGGCCCGCCACCCGGACCTGCGCACGATCATCGACCACGGGGCCAAGCCCGAAATCGCAGACAAGAATTTCGAGGGCTGGGCGCAAGACATGGCCGCACTGGCGCGCGACACGACCGCTTTTTGCAAGCTGTCCGGATTAGTGACAGAGGCCGCACCGAACTGGGCTCCGGCCGATATCGCGCCCTATGCGGCGCACCTGCAGACGACATTCGGCGCGGACCGGCTGATCTGGGGCAGCGACTGGCCGGTGCTGACCCTTGCCGCCAGCTATGATCGCTGGGTGGACCTTGCGGCCGGGCTGTTCACAGACCCGCGGCAGACAAAGGCCGTCTTTGGCGGCAACGCTATACGCGCCTATCAGCTAAACCTGTCGACGCAGCCACCTTCATAGACGTCGATCGTCGGCTCTGCCGCCCGTATGGCGGCCACCCTTAAACTGATCATCAGCGGACGTGCGTGCCTGTAGCGACCTGTTGCGGCGGGGCGGCTGGCGCTTTTGCGGCCGCCTTCGGGCTGCGGCTACGGGCGCTATCGGCAATGCGTGCGGCAATATAACAGATTAGCACACCAACGACGGGCAAAGCCCAAGGCAGCCACGTCACGCGCGGTTCTACGATCATCAGGATCTGCCCCATCAGCGCAAGGATCGTCCCCAGCCCGAAGACCAGCAGACCATGCCCTCCCATCAACCGCAGCGGCGCGGCATAGCGGTGGGCGCAAACGCGCGTGACGAACGGTAGGCAAGACAGCACATAAGCCAACGCCAAAATATGCAGCAAACGCGGCAGCGCCAGCATCGTCTTGTTATGGGAAACGATGTTGCTAGGCGCCCCAAGCCCGCCCAATTGCGCCATCTTGTGGTTCATGATCGCCCCTAGTTCCGGCACATGCCGCCACGCAAAGGCGAACACCAGAAAGGCCAAAGTCACTACAAACAACGCTTTCGAGTAGGGTACAAGCCGTTCGTCCCGGCGGTGCCGGATCCCGATCAGCAGGCCAATCGCAAAGATCAGCTGCCAGGTCAGCGGGTTCAGAAACCATCCGCCGTGGCCGGGAAAGGCAGGAATATTCCAGCGCATCGCGCCAGCGACGAACCACAGCGCGACCAACCCCGCGAGTGTCAGCCAACGGGCCTTGATCCCAGCGATCAACAGAAACGGCCCCGCGATCAGCAACACGATATAGGATGGCAGGATGTTCACATAACCGATCTGATAGCCCAGCAAAGGCAGCCCCATCAGCGCCCCGCCCGTATCGTCATAGATCATGGCAAGGTTGTGCATTTCACGAAAGGCAGAGCGATAGAACACGCCAGCGGACCAACTAAAAAGCCCAATAGCCACCACACTAAGCACAATCTGCACGACATAAAGCGTCCAGGCCCGTCGCCACATCGGGGCCATACCGTCCCACAGACGCGACTCGCCGCGCAGCCAGCGTTCGATCCCCGGCGAATAAGCGATGCCCGCAGCGATGCCGGACATAACAAAGAACGCCTCTGCTGCGTCGGAAAAACCGATATTACGGACCGTGATTTCTTCCCACGGGTTGCCCGGCATGTGGTCGATCAGGATCATCATCAGTGCCAGACCGCGGAATGCATCAATCCGGGGATCGCGAGAGCGGGACGGGGCGATCAGACCTTGCCGAATCGGGATCAGCTGCGCCTCAGGCCGAGCGGGTGATCGCGCCATTGGGGATTCCTTCCTTTCCAGCGTCCTGCGCCATCCGCCTACGATAATCCGCTACGACGGGGGACAGCGCCGTTTCCTGCGGAACGCGGAAGACACTGGTAAAGATCCGCCACGACGTGACGGTGATCAGCAAAGGGGCGATGATCATCGGGATCGTGACCGGCAACAGCCACACGATCAAAGCGGGGGCTGCCTGCATGACAAAAATCGTGACCGCGACACCGAACAATGTAATCCATTGGCCAGACCGCCAGCCATCTAGCATGGTCAGCCGCCCCTCTCCGCGCGCGGTTGCGGGCCAGCCACCGTCGCGGCCTGACAGCACCTCTGCGACGGCGCGGGACTGATACATCAACATGAGCGGTGCAATCAGCGCGGTCAGCAGGGTTTCCGACAGAACAGAGGCGAAAGCACGCCCAGCGCCACCAAATCCTGCGGTGCGGCGCACAGCCACGGATTCCGCAAAGATCGCCAGCTTGGGCAGAAGAAGCAGACCGCCGACCCCAACGGCCAGCGCGATGATCTGAAAGGTGCGGTCGTCGGGGAACACGGGGAACAGCTGATAGGAATTAGGAAAATAATTCGGCGTGCCTGCCGTCGCTGCCGACAACATAGACACGATCAGGAACGCACCCCAAGCCAGCGATACAAGGTAGGACAGGATGCCCTGCACAAAGACAAACCGGCTCCAGCTGCGCAGGCCGGGGGCATTCAGCAGGCGGATGTGCTGCAGATTGCCCTGACACCAGCGACGGTCACGCCGGGCAAAGGCCAGAAGGTTATCGGGGCCTTCTTCGAACGACCCTTCGATACGGGGGTCCATTTCGACCTGCCAGCCGCCGCGCACCAGCAATGCTGCCTCGACGTAGTCGTGGCTTAGGATCGTGCCGCCAAATGGGGGCGGGCCGGATAATTCGGGCAAACCGCAGCACTGGGATACAGCGCGCACGCGGGCAATGGCGTTGTGGCCCCAGAACGGACCCGCCTGCCCCTGCATCCTCGCCAAACCGCGCGCAAAAACGGGCGAGTGAAAGCTGGCGGAAAATTGCATCGCCCGGCCAAAGGCGGAATTGGCCCCAACGATCTTGGGCAGGGTCTGCAACAGGCCGATGCCGGGGTTGCCTTCCATCCGATGAACCATGTGACGGATTGTTTCGCCTTCCATCAGGCTATCGGCGTCCAGCATGACGACGTAGGTGTAGTTGCCCCCCGACTTGCGGATGAACTCCTCGACGTTGCCAGCCTTGCGGCCATAGCGGTCGGTGCGGACGCGATAATAGACCCGGTTCGGGCCATCATCGAGGGAAAAAAGCGGTGCAAGCGCGATGCGTTCTGCGATTAAGGCATCGGGGTCGGACGTATCCGACAAAATTGCGAAATCAGCAGGCACACCGGCCTTTTGCAGCGACATGTGCATGGCCTGCACGCGGGCGCAAACCTCGACCGGGTTTTCGTTGCAGATCGGCACAAGAATTGCCGTCGGCGGAAAGGCATGAGTAATCAGCCCCACACGCGGCAGCGGGGCAAGACTTGGCAACCCGACAAACGCCTGCGCCGCCCCCCACGCCAGCCAACCGGTCGTGATCGCGATCAAAAAGACCGCTGCCGCGTCCCAAGCATCAAAGCCGGCGTTCAATCCGGCCTGCGTCAGCGTGGCCGCTGCAGTCACCGTGCACAGCGCCGCAAAAGTCAGGGCACCAGCGCGGTTAAGCCGCGTGCGCAGCGGTCTAAGATGAGGTTGCAAATCAGGCGTTCCGCAAGAAGAGGCGGCTGACCATATACATGATGGACGGGCGTTCAGCATGCTCCAGAACCTGCCGTGGCATGTCCAGCGGGGCGGGACGCGGTTCAAGCGCCTTCATGTCGAATCGGAAAGCGACGGTGTCGCCCTGATCGTGGTTCATGCTTTTCGCCATTGGTATACCCAAGTCTCTGTTAGCGGCCGCTCACCGGCCGCCAGGTTCGCGCGCAGTTCGACGGTGGCGTCGTCATCTGCCGCAACCTCCATCACCAGACGCCACATCGCGTCGTGGCCTTCGACGCGCTGCAGCGTTTGCTGCAGGACCTCGCCGCCTAGGACACTTATCTGCGCCTCAACCACCTGCTCGCCGAACGGTTCCGCCAGAGGGCCGCCTTCGAAGTCGATTACAAATTTCCGCTCGTCCGTGCGCGGTTTCACGCCTGAAACACCGCCATGTCCAGCCAAAGTGCGAAAAACTTGGGCAAGTTCCGAACGCGCACTCAAAGGGTTCATGCCCCAGTTCAAACGATAGGACACATTGGCGCTGCTACCGGCGGTATAGCTGTCCTGCGGAATCCAGAAGGCGACAATGTTATCGTTCGCTTCCAGATCGGACGGGATTTCGATCAAGCGGATCATCCCGCTGCCCCAGTCACCCTGTGGCTCGACCATCAGGCTGGGACGCAGTTCGTAATGGGCGCCCGCGTCTAGATAATCGTCAAAGGCACGATGACGCTGCACTAGACCAAAGGACTTTGGCGATTGCGCGCTAAAATAAGAATTGGCCAGCTGTTCCGGGTTGTTCAGCACCCGGAACAGCGTGTCATTTGCACTGTTGATGATCAGCGCTTCGCTGTCGTGGACACGGGTGCGATAGTCATCAAAACCACCGCGATCGTTCAGACCAAACAGGAACATCGACGTCAGCGGCGCGATGCCAAGCTGTGCTACGTCCTGTCGGAAGAACAGCTCTGTCGTCACGTCCATGGTCGTAGTCTCGCCCGGAGTCAGCACAAAGCGGTAAGCACCAGCGACGGATTCGCTTTCCAGCAGCGCATAAAACGTCACGGACGCGCTGCCTATGGCGGGGCGCTCCAACCAAAACGCGCTGAAACGGGGAAATTCTTCTGCCTCGGATGTGGCAGTGTTCACGGCCAACCCCCGTGCGCTGATGCCATAGCGGTTGTCCTGGCCCAACGCCCGAAAATAGCTGGCCCCAAGGAACGACACGACCTCGTCAAAGCGGTCAGCGGCATTCAGTGGCATGTTGATCCGAAAGCCAGCCACGCCAGGCAGCGGCGTGGCTGCGCCAATCTTGCCGGCGGCATCGCCATAATAGACAAAATCGTCAGAGGTGAACGTCAGCGGTGTCGCCACGCCACCCACGACCTCGAACAAGGACACGGTACTGTCGAACAACCAGCCGGGGTGGTAGGCGTGCAGAACGCCCGTCGCACCGGGACCGGCCCACAGGGCGCTGTCTTCGTTGAACTGGACATTGCGATAATCGTCGTAATCCAGATCAGTAAACGGCGCACCAAGGGTCTGCGGCGGCACATAAGCCGCAGCCGCAGTCTGGCGGGCCCGCTCGACTAGCATTTCAAAAGAAAACGGCACCGGCTGCGCGGTGGCCTGCGCAAAGGCAGGGGACCCAATATGCGCGGCCGCAGCCATGGTGGCGAAGGTCGAGGTGCCTCGCAACAGGAAAGACCGTCGCGAAAGTTGCGCTGTATCACGCGATAAAGTCATGAGGGAGATTCCGATTCTTGCTGCAGTGCAGAATATGTTGCTTTGCAGGGAACTTTCAATACGCCACCCGCACGTTGGCAGCAAAACGCAGGGGCAGCCGGCGGGTTCACGGAACGGCACGCTGCCCGCGCTGCGCTGACACTGTCCACAGCTCCGTTGACGTCAGGCGGCCGATAACCCCTGATGCGTGTTGAGAAAGAAATTCGCCCGGATTGGACCGCAGGCCGCGCCCAGCGCACGGGCATTGGCCCCGATGCTGCCCGCCTCGATCCTCGGAGTGATCAGGCCGCGGGTGTCCTGCGTTGCCACATAGCGCCGGACCCGCGCCACCAGTTCATGCCGGATATGATCGGGGAAAGCCCCGTCGATTAAAATCGCCTCGAAATCAATGACAGAGCAGGTGGACAGGCTGGCTTTAGCCAATTCCTGCGCGGTCTGGCTGAGCCATGGATCAACATAGCGCGACAAACGCTTCCAACTGGTCGGATCAGTCCACAGCTGCCGTGTGTTCTGATCTACCTCCATCAGCCGCGCCTCTAGCAGATGAAGCGAGGCAGCATCGACAAGCTGCATGCTTTCGCCGTTCAGCCCGATGCTGCGCAGCGATCCCAGCGCACCAGCGTTACCTTGCCGCCCCTCGAACACAGAATTATTCAGCACCACACCCCCGCCGATGAAGGCCCCGATAAAGAAATATGCGTAGTCCCGAAACGCCTTGCCACGCCCATAGATGTGTTCGGCCTGACAGGCCGCCGTTGCATCGTTCGTGACCATCACCGGCAACGGGCAGAACCGACGAATTTCGCCCGTAATGCTGACCTCTCTCCACGTTTGGAACGACTGCGCGCGCTGACCCGTGAGGTTGTGCCAATTCCACAGCTCGAACGGGGCGGCGACGCCGATGCCGCAGATACGCGCGCGCTGGTCCGGTGACAGATCAGCGGTAAGCTCCGTGATGCCAGCATCTAAAAAGGAAAAGATTTCTGCGGGCAACGGGTAGTCGTAGCTCAGATGCGCCTCGGCCTTTACCTGCCCGATAAAGTCCATCAGCAGCAGATGCGCCGACCGCCGCCCGATCTTTAGCCCGAACGCATAGGCCCCCGTGGGCGCAAGGCGCATCGGGATCGACGGTTTGCCAACCTTGCCGCGCACCGCGTCTCCGCGTTTCACCAACCCGTCGGCTTCCAGTTTGCGCAGGATGCTGGACACAGTCGGGGCTGAGAGCCCGGACAGCCGCGCAATATCCGTGGCCGGCAGGGCCACATTGCGCTGCACCAACGACAACAATAGCCGAGAGTTGTGATCCCGCACGCCGCTTTGGCTGAGGCCCGTGCTGATGGTCTGGATCAATGCATTATTCATGTGCGTAATTTAGTCACCTTCCACGGCCGAGGATACACCTCCCGTTTAATAAAGTAACCTAATTAATTAATTGACAGCTTGCTCTGAATATAGTCCTTAATTGCCAGAGCGGCGCGCAAAAGTGAGTCGTTTGTTAACCGGAGTGGAGGCTCCGGTCAGAGAAATTCCTAGGGAGTACACCATGAAGAAACTGATTATCTGCACCGCATTGGCCGCCATCACCACCGCTGGCATGGCTTCAGCCGAAGCCCACGGCACATCGGCATGCCTAATTACCAAGACCGACACAAATCCGTTTTTCGTCAAGATGCGCGAAGGTGCAGAAGCCGCTGCCGCAGAGGCGGGTATGACCTTGCGGTCCTATGCCGGCAAGGTTGACGGCGACCACGAGACGCAGGTCGCTGCGATCGAAACATGCATCGCAGACGGCGCATCGGGCATCCTGCTGGCCGCGTCCGACACATCGTCCATCGTTGGCGCTGTGACCCAAGCCCGCGAAGCTGGCCTGCTGGTCATCGCGCTGGACACCCCGCTAAGCCCCATTGACGCCGCCGACGCGACCTTTGCCACCGACAACTTTCTAGCAGGCGAGCTGATCGGCAAATGGGCCGCCGCCAAACTGGGCGACGGCGCAGCTGACGCCAAGATCGCCATGCTGGATCTGGCCGTCAGTCAGCCCACCGTCGGCGTTCTGCGCGACCAAGGCTTCCTGCAAGGCTTCGGCATTGATCTAGGTGACCCGACCCGTTGGGGCGACGAAGAAGACGCGCGTATCGTTGGTAACGACGTGACAGCCGGCAACGAAGAGGGTGGCCGCAAGGCGATGGAGAACCTTCTGGCCGTCGATCCGATGATCAACGTGGTCTATACCATCAACGAGCCTGCCGCTGCCGGTGCCTATGAGGCATTGAAGTCCGTTGGCCGCGAAAATGATGTGCTGATCGTGTCCGTCGACGGTGGCTGCCCCGGCGTCCAGAACATCGCCGACGGCGTGATCGGTGCGACAGCGCAGCAATATCCGCTGCTCATGGCTTCCTTGGGGATCCAGGCGATTGCCGCCTTTGCCGCTGAAGGCACCCTGCCCCAGAACACCGAAGGCAAGGACTTCTTCGACACCGGCGTCGCGCTGGTCACGGACGAGCCTGTCGACGGCGTTGAAAGCATCTCAGTCGCCGAGGGCACCGATCTTTGCTGGGGCTGATCCGTCCTTTGTTCCGGGCTGCATAGCCCGCTTATATTTGAAAGGGGCGGGATCTTCCCGCCCCTTTCGCCAACGGGCCCCGGGCGGGCCCACAGTTACCTGCATAATGGGGGGAATACCAAAATGGCTGGTCATGCCGATGATTATGAGTCCGTCATAAAGACGACGAAACCCGAAGGCGTCGCTGAATTTGCGGCTCATAGAAAGGGTGCGCTGTCCAAGCTTCAGCATGCACTACACGTCAATCCTGCGCTGGTGCCTCTGTTCGTGCTGCTGGCGTCCATCGCCGTGTTTGGCTTGCTGTTAGGGTCAAAGTTCTTTTCGCCCTTCGCCCTGACGCTGATTCTGCAACAGGTGCAGATCGTCGGCATTGTCGCCGCCGCGCAAAGCCTTGTGGTGCTGACCGCCGGGATCGACCTGTCCGTCGGCGCGATCATGGTGCTGTCATCCGTCGTGATGGGGCAATTCACCTTTCGCTATGGCTTGCCTGTCGAAGTAGCGATCGCCCTTGGCCTAGTATGCGGCATGGTCTGCGGCTATATCAACGGCTGGCTGATCGCCGTGATGAAACTCCCGCCGTTCATCGTTACCCTTGGCATGTGGCAGATCGTTCTGGCGACCAACTTCCTCTATTCCTCGAATGAGACGATCCGCGCGCAGGACATCGAGGCAAACGCGCCCTTGCTGCAAGTGTTCGCCACCAAGTTCACCATCGGCGGCGCGAACTTTACGGTCGGCGTGGTCTTCATGGTCGTGCTGATGGTGTTCCTGTCCTACGTCCTGAAGCAGACGGCGTGGGGCCGGCATGTCTATGCCGTCGGTGATGACCCCGAAGCCGCGCAGCTGTCGGGCGTTAACGTCAAGGGCGTGCTGATCTCGGTCTACGTCACCTCTGGCCTGATCTGTGCCTTCGCGGGCTGGGCCCTGATCGGGCGCATCGGCTCGGTCTCTCCGACTTCCGGGCAGCTGGCGAATATCGAAAGCATCACCGCCGTGGTGATCGGTGGCATATCTTTGTTCGGCGGACGCGGCTCTATATTGGGCGCGCTGTTCGGGGCGCTGATTGTTGGCGTCTTTACGTTGGGCCTGCGCCTTGCCGGGGCCGACGCGCAATGGACTTTCCTTCTGATCGGCGCGCTGATTATCGGCGCTGTTGCAGTGGACCAGTGGATCAGAAAGGTATCGGCATGATGGAGCCGCTTATTAAAGGCCGCGGCCTTGTCAAACGCTATGGCAAGGTCACCGCACTGGATAGCTGCGACTTTGACCTGTACCCCGGTGAAATCCTTGCGGTTATCGGCGACAATGGCGCAGGCAAATCGACCCTGATCAAGACCATATCCGGGGCGATCATCCCGGACGAGGGGGACGTCTTTCTGGAAGGGCGTAAGCTCAACTTCACCTCGCCTACCGACGCGCGCAAGGAAGGGATCGAGACGGTTTATCAGACCCTCGCCATGTCCCCTGCCCTGTCGATCGCCGACAATATGTTCATGGGTCGAGAGCTGCGCAAACCCGGCTTTCGCGGCAAGATCCTACGCCAGCTGGACCGCTCGCGGATGGAACAGATCGCCCGTGACAAGCTGACAGAACTTGGCCTAATGACGATTCAGAACATCAACCAAGCGGTCGAGACGCTGTCAGGCGGTCAGCGCCAAGGCGTCGCCGTCGCCCGCGCCGCGGCCTTCGGATCCAAGGTCATCATCCTGGACGAGCCGACGGCGGCCCTGGGGGTCAAGGAATCCCGCCGCGTGCTGGAACTGATTCAGGACGTCCGCGCCCGCGGTATTCCGATCATACTGATCAGCCACAACATGCCCCATGTATTCGAGGTTGCAGACCGCATCCACGTTCACCGCCTTGGCAAGCGGCTCTGCGTGATCGACCCCAAGGACTATACCATGTCCGACGCCGTCGCGTTCATGACCGGGGCAAAACAGGCCCCCGATCTGGCCGCGTAAGGCACCGCAAAACGGCAAGGCATCCAATGGGTGCCTTGCCGAAACCCCTATTTTGCGCCGACATCCTTCATCGACAACAGATCAAGACTGATGCCCCGCTGCGTCGCAGAGGCACGGACCGCATCCTGCAACGCCGCACTGCGCGACAGCAGCGATCTGAAACGTGCCTCGTCCAGCACCAGAAGGGTCGACGGCGCAATCGCCCGCACTTCGGCCCGGCGCGCCTTGCTTAGCAGCAGGGCCATCTGGCCGAACATATCCCCCCGGCCCAACCGCCACGTCTGCCCTGCGCTTTCCAGCTCTACCGCGCCAGATGCGATAAAGAACACGCTTTTGGCCGGGGTATCCTTGCGCATCACAATACTGCCCGCATCGACGTAAATGGTCTTGAGCGAGCGGCCCAGCGCCTTAAGGGCGCGGTCATCAAGGTCGGAAAAAATGGGAAACTGACGGATCAGATCGACCCGCTGCACCGCGATATCAAGGCGCGGGCGCGCTTCGGCCTCTGTACGGCGGTCAGCCAGATTTTGGATCAGAGTGGCATAGACCTCTGCCCCGATCAGACCGTCATCGCGCATGATTGTGTATTCCCGCTCTTCCAGCCGCAGGGCGGTGCGGCGGATGAATCGTCGCTCCAGCTCTTCGACGTAGCCGGGAAATTGCAGGCGCAGGCCTTCCAGCGCGGTTGTGACGCCTTCAACACGCCGAGCGATCAGCTCGTGCAGCAGGTCCGCAACGCGGCGACCGTGGATACGGCGAATACGCCCGTCAATAAAGGTGTCGATGTCGCGCAGGATCAGGCGCTGCGACAGCAGGCGTTCAAACCGGTCGGCGGTCATGCGGACCAGCCACCGCGACAGACCCAGCCGGTTGTGCAGGACAACGGCCCCCCGAAACGCAAGGCCATAGGCAATCGACCGCCGCGCGGCCTTTTGATAGCTGCTGCGACCACCCGCACGCGCGGCTTCGATCAGTTGGTCAGCGTCGGACAGGATCTGATCTGCCATCCGGGCCGAAATCGTGCGTTCCTTGACCCGCGCAAGGATCGTGTCCCGCTCGAAACCCGCCAGCGCAATCAGGCCCAGCGTGATCCGGTCGCGGTCCAGAATGTCATCGCTGTCCTCGGCGGCACCAACCGCCTCGTCCAGCCGTTCGCCAAAGGCTTTCGCCTCGGACCGCACGATCTCTCGCGTTAGGGCATAGGCTTCGGTGGTGCGGGACAGTTCTTCGCGGACGGTCTGCAGACCCACGGCGACGACCTGCCGCGACAACGCCTCGTCGATGGGTGACAGGCGGTCCAGCTTCAGCCAGCCAATCACCGACCGCAGCGTGGTACCCTGCACGATCAGCGTGAAGAGGGTAAAGCCTGTCGCAAGGATACCAACCAGCCGCTTAACCTCCATCGGGACGCGAAAACTTTCGGTGACGGCCAGCGCCAGCGCCAGAGTAACCGCCCCGCGCAAACCGCCCCATAGGATCGCGGTCCGGTAAGGGCGATCGACCGCGGGCGACAGGCGCAACAAGGTCAGCAGCGGCAACAATCCAAATAGCACGAGCGCGCGCGACACAATCGCCGCAAGGATGACAACACCGATCAGAACGAAATCGCCAAGCTGGACGCCTTCCAGCAGGCGGGGGATCAGCAAAGCGGCCAGAATAAAGATCAGCGCGCCGGCCCAATGCGCCAACAGGTCCCAAACCTCACGCAGGTTAATCCAAGCCTGCGGCGGCAACCACCCGGGCCCGGTCAGGTTCAGCGTCAGGCCAGCGACGACAACAGCGATGACGCCCGATGCGCCGACCATTTGTTCTGCACCGATATAGGCCAGATACGGCAGCGACACGGACACCGAGATCAGCGCGAGATCGTGACGGCCGAACATCGCCATGATCCACACTGCAATGCGCCCCGCCAGCCATCCAGTCATCGCGCCCCCGCCAATCAGAATTGGAAAGCGGGCCAGTGCGTCGCCAAGTTCGGGATCGGGAACGCCCAGCATCACGAATCCCATGAACAGACCGAAAAGCGCGATGGCGGCGGCGTCGTTCAGAAGGCTCTCGCCCTCGATCAAGCGTGCCAACCGGCGCGGAGCCGAGATGGACCGGAAGATCGACACAACCGCCGACGGGTCCGTCGTGGATACAATCGCACCAATCAGCAGACAGGCCGCCAGCGGCAGGCTGCTGGCCCACGACAGTGCATAGCCGACGGACAGCGTCGCCACGACCACAGCGACGACGGCCAGCACAAGGATAGGCACCCAGTCATCAACCATCCGGCGCAGGTTCATCCCAAGGGTCGCCTGAAACAGAAGGGTCGGCAGGAAGACGTACAAAAAGACGTTCGACCGGATCGGCAGACCAAGGATCGCCTCTGCCACCGGGTTTAGCGCGTCGGTCAGGTCGGTGCGCAGAAAAAAGAGCGAACCCGATGCAATCAGAATGCCCAAAAGCGCAAGGATAACGCTGAAAGGCAACCTAAGACGCGCTGCCAACGGCTCTGCCGCGCCGATGACAAGGAAAAGCGATGCGATGACCGCGGTGATCAGAACAATGTCCATGACTTGCGGATAGCAAGTTCAGAAGTTGTTGTAACGTCTGCTCGCATGGCCAGAACACGGTTTCGTTTGACGCAGGCACGGACAGCATCGTCGCCGGCGTCGTGCCAGTCTTGCGTTGATGGGTGCCGGCTGTTGCCCGCACAAAACTGCTTGACCGACAGCAATAATATCAATATATCTTGATATATGGATAAGATTAAAGCCCTCGACGCCTTTGCAGCCCTCAGCCAAGCCACGCGGCTTGACGTCTTTCGCCTGCTAATCAAAGCAGGAGAATACGGCATGTCCTCCGGACAGATCAGCGAAACCCTTGGCGTGCGTCAGAACACGATGTCCGCCAACCTTGCGATCCTCGTGCGCTCTGGCCTGATCCGGAACACCCGTGAAGGCCGCAGCATCCGCTATTTCGCCCAGATGGACGGAATACGCGGCCTGCTGGCCTTTTTGATGGAGGATTGCTGCGGCGGCCGCCCCGATCTGTGCCAGCCTGTCATCAATGAAATCGCCTGCGCCTGCTAGGCGCAGCGCAACAGCCTGAATCCTTCGCATCAGAAAGCTTGACATGACCGATTCATCGCGACCCGCCGCAGCGGGCCTTGGCCTATTCGAACGCTGGTTGTCTGTTTGGGTCGCGCTGGCAATCGGCGCAGGGCTTCTATTTGGCAACCTGTTCCCCAGTGCCTTCGCCGCCATTGCGGCGCTAGAGGTCGCGTCGGTCAACCTGCCCGTCGCAGTCCTGATCTGGGCGATGGTTTATCCAATGATGGTCGGCGTGGATTTTGGCGCGCTGCGGCAGGTGGGGGACAGGCCGAAGGGTCTGATCGTGACGCTTGTCGTGAACTGGCTGATCAAGCCCTTCTCCATGGCAGCGCTAGGTGTGCTGTTCTTCAATTACATCTTTGCCGGGTTGATACCGCCGGACGACGCGCAGGCCTATCTGGCGGGTGTGATCCTGCTGGGGGCGGCACCCTGCACGGCGATGGTGTTCGTCTGGTCGAACCTGACGCGCGGGGACGCCACCTATACGCTGGTTCAAGTCAGCGTAAACGACGTCATCATGGTCTTTGCCTTTGCGCCCATTGTCGCCTTTCTACTCGGGGCCACTAATATCGTCGTGCCCTGGGGCACGCTGCTGTTGTCAGTCGGCCTTTATGTGATGCTGCCTCTGCTGGCCGGATATCTGACGCGCCGCCGCCTGATCGCAAACGGAGGAGAGGCGGCCGTCGCTGACTTCAAGGCACGGGTACAGCCGTTTTCCATCATCGGCCTGCTGGTCACCGTGGTGCTGCTCTTCGCGTTTCAGGGAGAGGTTATCTTTGACCGCCCGCTGGTGATCGCGCTGATCGCGGTGCCGCTGCTGATCCAGTCCTATGGCATCTTTTTCCTCGCCTACGGCGCGGCACGCGCATGGGGCATCCCCTTCAACGTAGCGGCCCCCTGCGCGCTGATTGGCACATCGAACTTCTTTGAACTGGCGGTCGCCGTCGCGATCAGCCTGTTCGGCCTTGGCTCAGGTGCCGCGCTAGCCACGGTCGTCGGCGTCTTGGTCGAGGTGCCGGTGATGCTGTCGTTAGTCGCCTTTGCCAACCGCACTCAGCACTGGTTTCCCACGAAAGGATAGTCAGCATGACCGTCGTGATCCACCACAACCCGGCATGCGGCACGTCGCGAAATGTGCTGGCCATCATTGAGGCTGCGGGCGAGACGCCGGTCGTCATCCCCTATCTGGACACCGGCTGGACCCGTCCACAGCTGCTGGCGTTGTTCGCCGCCGCTGGGCTGACCCCACGCGATGCCCTGCGCACGACGAAATCCCCTGCCGCAGAATTTGGCCTGCTGGATCCTGCCGTGGATGACGATGCCATCCTGGACGCGATGATCCAGCATCCGGTTCTGGTGAACCGCCCCATCGTTTGTTCGCCCAAGGGCGTCCGGCTGTGCCGCCCAAGCGAGGCCGTGCTGGACCTGCTGGACCGCCTTCCGTCCGGCCCAATCACCAAAGAGGACGGAACGCCTCTGATCGTTGCGAAGGAAAGCGCGTTGACAGATACACCGCAGATCGAAGAGTCGCTTCTCCACGCCATCGACACCGACCGCCTGCTGTCACCGACCCGCGCGGACCATGCGCCGCGCATCCTGCTGCTGTATGGCTCGCTGCGCGAGCGGTCGTTCAGCCGGTTGATGACCGAAGAAGCCGCCCGCATCCTGACCCGGCTGGGTGCCGAAACACGAACCTTCAACCCGTCCGGCCTGCCGCTGCCCGATGATACCGGGGCGGATCACCCGAAGGTGCAGGAACTGCGCGATCTGGTCAGCTGGTCCGAAGGCATGGTCTGGTGTTCGCCGGAACGTCACGGTGCGATGACCGGGATCATGAAAACCCAGATCGACTGGATTCCCCTGTCGCTGGGCGGTGTGCGCCCGACGCAGGGCAAAACGCTGGCCGTGATGCAGGTTAATGGCGGCTCTCAAAGCTTCAATACCGTGAGCCAGTTGCGTATCTTGGGGCGATGGATGCGCCTACTGACGATCCCGAACCAGTCATCGACACCCAAGGCGTTTCTCGAATTTGACGAGGCGGGCCGGATGAAGCCATCGCCCTTTTACGACCGAGTGGTCGACGTGATGGAGGAGTTGATAAAGTTCACACTCCTGATCCGGGAAAAGCAAGACTATCTGCTGGACCGCTATAGCGAGCGCAAGGAAAGCGCCGCCGAACTGTCGGCGCGTGTCGCAAAGCGATCATAGCGATTTGCTCCGCACGATCACCGCACAGGTCGGGCAGCAGCCGCCTGCCTGCACAAAGCCAGCCAGCGGCCGCAGTAGTTACAACAGAGCCGTTGCAGTAACGGGCAGCAGCGCCACGATCACCAGCACGGCCAACATGACCCCGATGAACGGCAGCGTCGCGGCAAAGATCTGTTCGACCGTCACGTTTGGATCGTTCAGAGTATTGTGCACAGTGAAGACCGAGATGCCGAAGGGCGGTGTCAGCAAGCCAATCTCGACCGCAAGCACGGTGATGATGCCAAAATGGCTCAGGTCGATGCCCAACCCCTGCGCAATGGGGGCCGCGATCGGCACCATGATCAGCAGGATAGACGTGCTATCGAGGATCATGCCCATCAACAAGATGATGACCGAATAAAAGCACAGGAACCCCAGCGGCGAAAACCCACTCGCCCGGACCAGATCGGCAATCGCATTGGGCAGGCCCGCTATTGACAGCATCCGCGAATAATAGCTGGCCGCGATCAGCAGCACGAGGATCGGCACCGAAATCGCCCCCGTCTGCTTCATCACTTGCCACATCTTGCCACTGCCCAGACTGCGGCGCCACAGTGCGATGATCAGCGCACCAAACGCACCGATGCCGCCCGCCTCTGTCGGGGTGAAGAACCCAGAATACAGGCCGCCTAGCACCAGAAACACCAACAGGATGATCGGGATTAGCTTACCCAGCATCGTGGCCGCCGACATCTTGGGGCCGTTCCTGTCCAGCCGCTTGGCGCGGGCCGCCTTAGGGTCTACATAGACGAAGCTCGGAAACAGCACTGACACACCCATCAGCATGGCGACAAAGCCGATGGCCAGAAGCATGCCGGGGATCAGGCCCGCGATAAACATGCCGCCAATCGACACCTCTGCCAGCACGCCGTAGATGATCAGCAACAGGCTGGGCGGGATCAACATGCCCAAAACCGAACTACCCGCCACGGTTCCTGCGGCAAAGGCGGGACGATAGCCATGCCGCGTCATTTCCGGCACAGCCACGCGGGTGAACACGGCCGCTGACGCGATGGACACGCCGGTGACGGCGGCAAAAATTGTATTGGCCGCAACGGTCGCCACGCCCAGCCCGCACAGGACGCGGCGGAGCAGCTCTTCTGCCACCTCGAATGTGTCGCGGCCTACGTTGGAAACGCTGACCAGCAGCCCCATCAGAACGAACAACGGGATCGTTGCGAACAGGTAATCAGCGATGCCACTATAGGCCGTCAGTTCCATCATCCTAAAGGCAAGGTCGATGTTGCCGCGGATGATCCAGATGCCAAGGAAGCCCACGGCAAAGAGGGCATAGGCGATCTGAAGCCCCAGCAGCACAAGGCCGACCAGCAGGGCGATCAGTAGAAATCCGATTATCAGAGTGGTCATGAGGCAGCCTCAGTTCGGGTGCGCCACGTCATCGATGCGCGGTAAAGGCAGGCCAGAAGGGCCGCGACGCAGCCGATCACGGTGATCGCGCGGAACGGAAAGGTCGGGATGGTAAAGACGCCTTGCACACCAAAGAATTCGGCAGTCGTCCAAGCATTCATCATGTTGGGCCATGACGCCCACAGGATCAGCGCAAAAACCAACGCACCCATCAAGGCAAAGAGCGTATCCAGCAACCGCGCGCCTGCAGGGCTGGCGCGCTGGATGCGGCGGATCAGGAAATCGGCGCGGGTCAGGCGGCCCTGCATCACGGCGGCGGCGATCTGCAAAAAGACGACGGCTACGACGGACCGTCCCGCGATTTCAGCCACCCCGGTGATCGGCGCGTTGAAAAAGTTGCGCCCGATTACGTCAAGCACGATCATCCCCATCATCACGCCTATCCAGACCGTGCCGATGGCAGACAGCAGGTTGGCGACGCTGCCAAGGACGGCACCGACCGGGGCCGTGGCAAAGGGCGGGACCGCGCCCGTATCAGCTGTGATCTCGATGTCGTCCGCCATGCCTGCCCCGCCTTATGTGATTGGCCCGCCCCAACTATGCGGGGGCGGGCCATTGTTTCACCTGTGCTGATATCAGCGGTTGGCATCCCAATCTCGGCCGGGCGTCACGCCGTTTTCGCGCAGCGCGTCAAAGTAGGCGGACAGCACGATCTTGCCGTCGTCACCCGTCTGCTCGAGCCAAGGGGCAACAATATCGGGCAGACCGTCGGTCCACTTCGCTTTTTCCTCGGCGGCCAGCTCATGAACGGTCAGACCTGCGGCCTGCATTTCTGTCATCGCCTTCTCTGCCAACTCGCTGACATAGTCGCCATGCGCGGTCGAGGTGACTGCAGCGGCGGCCATGAACGCCTCTTGCACCGGGGCGGGCAAGCCATCGTAGAAGTCCTTGTTCGCCGCGATCGCGCCGAAATACATCGACCCGATTCCGACGCGTGTCAGCTCTGGCGCGACTTCGTAGACGCGGGTCGGCAGGATACCGGATGCAAACGACAACGTCCCCTCGGTCACGCCGGTCTGGATGTTGGTGTAATAGGTCGTCAGCGCGCCATCGACTGGCGTGGCCCCTGTGCCCTGCAGCCAGTTGGCCGAGGTACCCGGCGCGTTCAGCTTGCGGTTCTGCAGATCGGCCATCGTGTTGACCGGAAAGTTGGCCTAAATATCATAGCTGTCGGTGATCAGCGACGACAGTGGCACCATGTTCTGTGCGGTCCAGCTGTCGTGCAGGGCGGGCAGGTTCGCAGACAGATCGTCAAAGATCTTGATCAGCAGCTTGTGGTCTTCGGTCGCGAACGGCGTGAAATATGTCACGTTCTGCAACGGCATCGCTGCCCCTTCCCAGACAGTGCCGACCATACCGACGTCGACGATGCCGTCGCTGACAGCGGCGCGTGTGTCGGTGAATTTATACAGCGTACCGCCGTAGGCCTCGTTCCAATCAACCTTGTATTCCCCCTTTTCCGCAAGGATGCGGTCAACCTCTGGCTGGAATGCGTTCTTCATCGCATAGACCCAGATGTTCGCCTCGGGGTGGCTGGAACCGATGTTTACGGTAACGCTTTTCTGCGCAAAGGCAGCCGTTCACGTCAGCAGCGTCAGCGCCGTGGTGGTGAAGAGTGTCCTGATCGTCATGGTATTCCTCCCTTGTGGGCCGATTGGCCCTGTTTAGTCCTGTAGCTTATTCAGCCCCCGCAGCACCCGTTCCGGTGTGAACGGCATCGACGTCACCTCCCCCCCGAACGGACGCAGCGCGTCGTTTATTGCGTTCATTACGGCCGCCGCCGCGCCAGCGGTTCCGGCCTCTCCCGCGCCTTTCGCACCCAGCTCGCTTTCAAGCGTGGGCGTTTCAACGTGGGCGATGATCATGTCGGGCATTTCGCCCGCCATTGGGACAAGGTAATCGGCCATAGAGCCGTTCAGCAGCTGGCCTCCGGCGTCATAATGCAGTTCTTCAAACAGGGCAGCACCGAGTCCCTGCACGATACCGCCGCGAATTTGTTCATCCACCAACTGCGGGTTGATGACACGGCCGCAATCCTCAACGCACCAATGCTTCAGCAGTTTTACGTTGCCGGTGTCGGTGTCCACCTCGACATAAGACGCCTGCACGCCGTTGGTGAAAGCAAAGGGATAGTCGGAGGGCGTATAGTGCCGTGTCTGCACCAGCTCGCGCGGCAGTCCCTTGGGCAGAGTGTCGCCCCGGAAATAGACGATGCGGCCCAGTTCAGACAGCGGCATTCGGTCGGCCCCATCCGCCATATCCACCACCGCGCCATCGCGGATGTCCAGCGTGTTTGGCGTGCATTGCAGCATCGCGCCTGCGACCTCGAGGATCGCGTTCCGTAGCGCCTTGGCGGCCTGCAACGCAGCCTCGCCGCCGATGCCCGCGCCGCGTGATGCCCATGTGCCGCCGCCGTAAGGCGTGGACTGGGTGTCGCCAGTGACGATACGGACCTGCGCTGGCAATACACCGACGCCTTCGGCGACGATCTGGGACAGCATCGCTTCGGTCCCCTGCCCTTGTTCAGTGACAGACGACGCCGCGACAATACTGCCGTCCGGATCCATCCGCACGGTGCAACCGTCCTGCGCCGAAATGCGCGCGCCGCCGATGCCATACATAAAGGGCGACGGGTTGGTCAGCTCGATAAAACTGGCGATACCGATACCGCGCACCACGCCACGAGATTTCGCCTCAGCCTGATCAGCGCGGAGGGCGTCGTAATCCATCAGGTCCACCAGCTTGGTCAAGCTGGCGTGATGGGACAACCCTTCGAAACGCATTTTGGCAGGGGATACGGCAGGATAAGCGTCGTCAGCAAACATGTTGCGTCTGCGGATTTCGACCGGGTCCATCCCGAGGGCGGCAGCGGCCATATCAACCAGACCTTCGGTCACCGTGACGGCGATGGGATGACCCACGGCGCGATACTGACTAGTCGGCGTCTTGTTCTGGAACACCACTGTGGTCTTGGCGCGGTAATTCTTGAAATCATATGGCCCGCCGCACAGGTTCACGACCTGATTACCCTCGATCGCAGAGGTGCGCGGATAGACCGAATAAGCCCCAATTGCCGTCCAGTCATCGATATCGAATGCGAGGATCTTGCCATCCTCTGCCACTGCTATCCGGCCCCAGATTTCGTGGTCGCGAGCGTGAATGTCGGTGGTGAAGCTTTCTAGGCGGTCCGCGATGAACTTGACCGGGCGTGCCATGATTTTGGCAATTGCAGCGGTCGCGACCTCGTCCGGATAGATGTGAACCTTGATACCATAGGACCCGCCCACGTCACCGCAAATCACCCGCACGCGGGATTCCGTCAGGCCAAGGTGTTCGGCCAAAACGACCTGAATCATATGAGGTGCCTGCGTTGCGTGCCACGCGGTCATCTGCCCTTCGCCCGGGTTCCAATCCACAAGGATCGAACGGGGCTCCAACGTGACGCCGGTATGCCGCCCCGTCTTGAAATGCGCCTCAATCACCTTGTGCGCGCCAGCAAAGGCAGCTTCAACGTCGCCTTCTTCATGGCTGCGCTCAAACGCGAGGTTGTCGCCCATGTCAGGGTGTAGAATTGGTGTCGCATCATCCAGCGCGGTCATCATATCGGTCACCTCTGGCAGAGCGTAGTAGTCGACATCCACCAGTGCCGCGGCTTCCTCTGCCGCAAGGCGCGTGCTTGCGACAACCGCCGCGACGGGTTCACCGACCCACGCAGCGCGGTCCACGGCGATGGCATATTCTGGGGGCGATTTCAGCCCCTTCAAGTGCGCTAACACGCCGACCCACGGCGTGCAGACCTCCGCGATGTCGGCACCCGTAAAGACCCGCAGCACACCTTTGACGGCCAACGCCTCGGTCGCGTCGATGCCCGTGATTTTAGCATGAGCGTAGGGACTGCGGACAAACACTACGTGCACCATGCGCGGCAGAACGATGTCATCAACATAGTTACCACGCCCCTGAACCAGCCGCTTTGCATTGGGACGCGGTACGGTCTTGCCTATATAACTGTTAGGCCGGTCGGGATTGCCGAAGCGAGAGTTCATGCCGCCCCCTTTCCGGCGCGCGCCTGCGCCACGCTTTCGATCGCATCGATGATCGCCTCATATCCCGTGCAGCGGCAGTAGTTGCCCGAAAGATGTTCGCGGATTTTATGCCGGCTGGGAAGGCCCGGCTGGGCCAAAAGCTCTTCTGCTGCGACTATCATGCCGGGCGTGCAGAACCCGCACTGCAATGCATTGCGCGCAACAAATGCTTCCTGCAAATCCGCCACGGTCCCATTGTCGCTCAGTCCTTCGATGGTCCAGACATCAAGCCCGTCGACCTGCGCCGCCAACATCAGACAGCCGCGCACCGCTTGCCCGTCAACGCGTACGGTGCAGGCTCCACAAACACCGTGTTCACAGCTGGCGTGCGCACCGGTCAGCCCCAGATCAAGGCGCAGAAAATCCACCAGATGCCGCCCGGCGGGCACGCGGGCTTCGACCTCTTCGCCGTTCACGCGTAGGGCGATATCAATGCGGTCAGGAAAGACGGCGGTCATTTTGTTTCTCCATTCAGGTCGGCGACAGCGCGTTCCAACAAAACGCCTACCAGATGGCGGCGATAGGCGGCGCTGGCCTGCGTGTCGGATGGAGGGTCGATTGCGTCGCGCAGGGCGGCAATGGCCCCGTCAATGTCGCCTGCGTCCAGCCGCGCCATCGCTGTGGTTGCCAGCTCCGGGTGCGTCCCAATTGAGATGCAGACGATCCGATGCCCGGCCTTGCGCCGCACGACGCAGAGGCCTGCAAGCGCGTAATCCCCCGAACGACGGGCGAGTTCACGAATGACCTGGCGCTCGTCGTCCTCGGCAATAGGCAGGCTGATCGCAGTCAGGATCTCTCCCTCGCAGAGGGTCGTGTCGAACAGACCGACAAAAAAATCTTCGGCAGGGATATCCCGGGCACCGTCAGGCCCCTCGACGTGCATTGTTGCGTCTAGCACCAGCGCACAGGCGGGAAATTCGGCAGCCGGATCAGCATGGGCGATGGCCCCACCGATGGTGCCACGGTTGCGGATTGCAGCGTGGGCGATCAGATCGGTAGCGCGGCGCAGCAAGGGCGCATGGTCGCGGACTAGCGGCTCGATTGCAATTTCCGCATGCCGCGTCATCGCGCCAATGCGCAGGCGGTCGCCTTCACGCGTCACGCCTTTCAGCGCATCAATGTGGTTGATGTCGACCAGCAGATCACCGGTGCTCAGGCGCATATTCATGGCAGCGATCAAGCTTTGACCGCCCGCCAGCACGCGCCCCATTCCGTCACTTTGCGCCAACAGGTCCAGCGCATGGCGCAGGTCCGTGGCGCGGGCGTACCCGCCAACTGATGCTTTCACGGCATCTCTCCTCCCATCGTGATCGCGCCCTCCAGCGCGACTGTTGATCAAACGATCAACCCTATTGATCATACGATCATTAGTTGGCAAACTATTGCAAGTGGTATTTTCAGCCACCTCGGATTAGGGAGCGCCCCATGGAGATCCAAACAGCCCGCGACCGGCGCCGCCTACCACCTGACGAGCGCCGCCGCCAGATTGTGGACGGGGCTGTCGCATTCTTTGCCGACGTCGGCCTCGAGGGCAACACCCGCGATCTGGCCAAGAGGCTGGGCGTGACACAGTCATTACTATTCAATTATTTCGCCGCAAAGTCCGATCTGCTGGAGGCGGTTTATGAACACGTCTATCTGAACCGGCTTTCTGACGACTGGCCGGCGCTGCTGACCGACCGCACCCAAACGATCCGCGACCGCTTGCTGTGCTTCTATGACACCTACAGCAAGCTGATCTTTCAATACGAATGGATGCGCATCTTCATGTTCTCGGGCCTTGCTGGGGCCGAGCTGAACCGGCGCTACTTGGAGCACCTAGGCCATGTGGTCTTTGCCCCGCTGCTGGCCGAAATGCAGGCGGCCTCGCCAAAGCCGGTCATCGTCCAGTTGGAGGATCTATGGAATCTACATGGCGGCATTGTCTACATAGGAATCCGCCAACACATCTATCAAGTGCCCTGCCCTGACGACCCAACCGAGGCCATTACCCGCGCCGTGGATCGGTTTCTTGGTGCCTTTCACATTACATAAGAGGGTCGTTGTCTGATCGACTATTTCGGCCACCTTCCTGATTGAAGTTCCAAAAAATATAGGGCAGTCAGCCACGAACCAGAAACACCGAAGCTTTCGCATGCGCAGACAACTTGCCGCCGTTCGAAGGCCAGACATAGTCACCCAATCCCGGCTTGTGCGTGGCCATCACCACCAGGTCAGCGCCGGTCTTGCCGACAGCGTCCAGCAAGACGTCGTCCACGTCCGTTGAGGGATCGTGGGCAATCATCATTTTGTGGGTTGCCGAGTGCCCGTGAAAGTCCGCCTGATCTTTGGCAAAGGTAGCCAGTTTCGCTTCGAACTCGGCCGGCGTGTGGCCCAGCGGCCCGGGTGTTGCGGTCGTCACGCCAACATAACACACCTCGGCACCGCTGACTCGCGCCATGTCGGCGGCGCATTGCATCGCTTTGCCCTGGGTTTCGAGATGCGTCAAATCGACCGGTGCCATGATCTTGTTGAACATGCGGATCTCCTGTTGGCTGTCCTATCTCCAGCACGGGAAGGACCGCACATCGACAGGGCTTCTGATTTCGAATGCTACTAGCATATCGCAAATGGCGGCAGACTCCAAATCGAAGCCCAAAATCATTCGGTCTGCCTTCTTACTCGTCGCCGAAGGAATGCACGCCAAACCCATTTCGAGTGCCGGACTCCGCCACCCTAAATGGAATGCCCCCTTCTGAAGTGGTCCACCTTTTCGGATAAAACTATCACTTGGTTTCCACGCAGAAGTGACCCGGGTTTTCCATCGAGAACTGATGGGGTGGATGCCCCTTCCGACGGCATCGCAACGCTCCAAAGTGACATCAGTCGAGGTCACATCAAGGCGGGAGCATTCATGCAAGAAATTACCATCGTTGGGCTGGATTTGGAAAAGCGCGTTTTCCAGGTTCTTGGCGCTAAGGCAGACGGCGGGGTTGCTTTTCTCCAGAAGCTGTCGCGTGGCCAGCTTCTGGCATTTTCTGCAGGGCTGCCGCGCCGTGTCGTTACCATGGGGCCCTGCGCGACGGCCCATTACTGGGCGCGGAAGATCGGCGGCCTTGGACATACCGTCAGGCTGATGCCTCCGGCTTATGTAAAGCCGTTCGTGACGCGACAGAAGAATGACGCTGCTGACTCGGAAATAATTGCAGAAGCGGCGGCTCGTCCGACAATGCACTTCGTCGAACCTAAATCACCACAGCAGCAGGCCAACGCCATGGCCTTCCTGACCCGGGATCTGTTTGTCCGTCAGCGGACCCAGCTTATCAACGCATTATGCGCCAATTTGGCAGAGCACGGGATCATCGCATCTAATCGCCTCTGGAACCTTTCGGGCATCAGGCAGCTTTTATATGAGGCAGGAGACGACTGTTCAGCAGTCTTGGTCGATATCGAAGTATTGGCCGTCGAAACGGAGAAGGTTTATTTCGAACAAATCGGTTACGCTTAAGTATGATACAGTCAGGGCTTATCCACCAAGTTAGCTCCTCGCCGTATGTAGATGGGCCCTAATCAGCGAGTTGCTTGCGTAAGCCGCTGCGCCACATCCTACCCACTGTTTCCTTTCCCCGTGCGCTTTCAGCGTGCTTTCACGGCGGCCCTAGAAACGCGAACAACCACCCGAGGGTGGCGTGTTATGTTTATGTTCATTTATTTTGGTTTGGTTGCGGGAGTAGGATTTGAACCTACGACCTTCAGGTTATGAGCCTGACGAGCTACCGGGCTGCTCCATCCCGCGCCATGATTGGGACATATTTAGTCCGCATGTCGCTGT